>Ga0315280_10002307_pt1 | contig 31131 bp, 34 predicted proteins | sample YL17G06_40_MG_FD_203697 | JGI IMG/M metagenome (GOLD analysis project Ga0315280, IMG submission 203697) | Sediment microbial communities from Yellowstone Lake, YNP, Wyoming, USA - YL17G06_40 | ecosystem: Environmental > Aquatic > Freshwater > Lake > Sediment | place: USA: Wyoming | collected... | reverse complement strand
TCCGTCAGCATGGCGAACCCACGCCTGCGGATGGATTCCCTAGCAGAAATTTTACGAGCCTTGCGCGTTTGCATGCATAGCTATCGACACAACTAGTATATGTAACTTTCTCTCCAAAGAGCATTAACAGCGTAACTACTGTAACAGCAAAGCAGGGGGGTGTAAGCACTCCGAATAGCCCAGAAACGCCGAGCATCGAACCTCTGAAGCCAGATAATGAGGACGTGGAAGGGCAATAAAGGAGTACCAGAACTAGCAGAGGGTTTACATAGCTAGTTCTAGTGAAACAAGGAAGCAATTCGCGCGTCCTAGTCATCAGGACCAAAGATATAGCATCTAAAGCCGTAATCTTTGGTTCCCAAGAGAACCCTTCAAGCATACCTAATTCAGGGAAAAACCCCATTCTTAGTTATTGAGGTAAATACTTGGGATTAATAGCGAGTGGTATTTCCATGGAGTAGCAGTCATAAGGAACAGCACTGTCTGCACATCCCACCCGTCCGCCAGGTAATGTTCCAGCTCATCTTCGCCAACTATCTTCTTGGGGTCATCGCCATGCTCCCTCATCCTCTTGATCTCATTCTGTATCGTCTGGATCTCCTCCTCCGGGCTCGGTTCCCTTCCCAGTTCCTTCTGCTTCTCAATCTTAACCTTCATGGTGTCTATTCCGAAGGCCTCGGCGAACATTCTAATGGCTTCGAGGGCCACGCTCTGCTTGATCCTCTCCTCCTCTATCGGCTTGCTCAATACTAGCAAGTTCGGCATAGCCCTTGCATACCATCCGTGTTGGTCCTCGAAATCGAACTTGCATAAAAAACCTATTATAGGCAGAGACTCACCAGATTGGCTAAGAACTCAACCAAATTGCCCCAATCGTGTGAGTGGTTACTCATTATATCACCTATGTATGTAATCCCATGAAAGGACATAAACTTATACGTTGTCATGAATGGTCATTATTTGGGTGGCAAGAAAAGGACATCTGGTCTTCGAATTCATGGCCATATGTCTTAATTTTTCCTCCTCTCCCCCCCTTGCCACCTGCTATATAATCATAATAAGACTCATATATGTTTCAATGTTGTTCTTCATGTGGAAAGGGCGAAGATAAGACTCAGGATGCGAAATTATTGTGGGATACTACGGATGACATGGTTGCGACAAACAAGGATAGTAAGCCTGACGTAGCCTTGCCACTTAGTTTGAAAACAGATACCCATGTGGGCTAAGTATGGAGAGCCGTCATTTCAATAGGCACTTTCACGTATTTCTTGGCCATGATCGCGCTCACAATACCGGATAGAATAACTCCATCTTCGAGTAATCCAAGGTCGTCGGTTTCATTAGTTCCGTAGATGGCTAACAGGCTCTTCGATGAGTCGATATCCAAGACAAGTATTGGCGGAAATTGGTCGATAAAATTAAAGTCAACTTCTCCGCAAGTCTGAAGCTCCCTTGGGAGGAACTGTCCCTTGGCCTCTTTCGGAAGGGTTATGGAGATGGCAATTCTACACTTCTCAAATGTTCGCCAAGAAGCCTTGTATAGCCTGATGAAGCCATCCGCATCGGTGGCAATTTCTATGGTGCTTTGCGCAGAATTGAGCATCTCAGTAGCCTTGTCCAGTATCTGTTGTCTCCCCCTGAGCGCCCATAAGTTGATGGCCTCCATAGGCGACCCCAGCATGCTCGTCTGATACTTTTCCTGAAGGGACCTGAATACCTCCTCGAACTCATAGGCTTGGAGCCTCGTCCTTTGCAACGCGGAGCTGAGAGCACTGGATGGGGGCCTCGGGAAGAACAGCTGAGGCCTTCCCTGGCTCTGGATCACCATTTTACTCGCCATTAACCTCTTCAGAGCACCGTAGACCTTAGTTCTCGGCACACTGGCGAGAGAACTCAAAGTACCTGCGGATTGCGGGCCATGTTTGATCAGCGTGACGTACAGCCTCGATTCATAGGAAGAAAAGCCAACATTCGCCAGTAGGGCGGAGTGGTTAGCGAGGCTGGAATCGGCCTCTCTGTCCATCATCATGGGGCATTGGTTTGAAGCCTCGCATAATATAGACTAGTTTGTAGCTATTGTTTCAGACTAATCTGCGGCTTTGTCTCGGCTTAATGCCGAGCGATATCCTGACTTCGCGTTCTAAACATGCCCCAGATAAGCTAGTATGTTCTCTTCCAGGGCCTTCTCAGTCGACGCGTCTATGATGGTTATGCCGTAGACCTTGCCAAGGGGCTCCAGTGACTCCTTATTGGTGGAGACGAGCAGTAGGGATCCGGCAGGCCTGACATCGACCTTCTTCCCGAGGAGGATCGTTACGTCTTCCGGTCTTCCTCCGGGAGAGATGTCTATTGCCAAACGGGTCTCTCCCTTCTCCGCGAACAGATCGAAAACGTGCACTGTCTTTGAAGCCCCTTCGATCTTGGCCTGGACTATGGTCTGGAAGCCCTGTCTCTGCAGCACTTTAGTAGCCTTTTCGGCTATGCTCCCGCGAATGCCTATCTCGTCAAGAACCAGCGCTGGTACACTGTAGGACTTGAGCTCCCTATACCAAGCTTCCGTGTGGTCGAAGCTCTTGCCACAGTTCTGGCATATGTGCATCACTTCCGGCGTATCGAATCGTTGACCGCACTTCTCACATTGGTAGCAAGTGCCGATTATCCTGTAGGCGCTCTCATCGCCCTCCTTTGCGGTCTTGCATATAGGGCATGATACCGATCCCTCCTTGCTGAAACTCTCCAATGGCGCTATGAAGCCGCACCTCAGGTGTTCTACTAACTTCGTCAGCTTGACTTCCGTGGAACGGCAGCTCCTGCACACGTACTTGGAGTGCACATCTGGAGAGAGGCATGATTGACAGAGAATAACCCTATCGAAGGTTTTTGCAGCGAGCACCCCTTCGTCGGTCAAACTTCTGAGGATGTTCTCGATCTCGCTCGGCGGTACATCCGGCATCACCCTCTCGACATCCTCATATCTCACGCCTTCCTTGGTCAATGTCGGTTTAATCTCCAGCACGCCCTGAGCCGTAAGAGCTTCCACGAACGCTCTCGCTGTCATGTCTTTCCCAATGGCTTTGGTCAGCGTATCAGTCCCTACGATAATGGATGTCATGATATTCACCCTCCGAGAGTTATGAAGAACATGAGAGTCACAGACAATAGTAGGACCGAGTGGCGTGTTCCAGCAAGAAGGCTTCCCTCACTCATCTTCCCGGCTAGAAGCCCTCCGAAGAGGGACTCCATAACAGATGCCCAGAAGAGTATCGAGCGATAGTAGCCATAATCAAGGACGCCTTGGAGGAAGGTCGAGCCAGAACTTGCTGCACAGAGAGGAGCCAGGAACTGGCTAAGGACGACATATGACACCAATAGAAACGTGAATACGGCCATGTAGACGAGGAGGCTGTATGGTTTCATCTGCGCATATCTCTGACGTTTAAAGTTATCAAGGTCGGAGAAGAGCGCCGTGCTTCCCTCAAGGACGTCGATGATGCGACCGCCGCTGCGCCTGGCCTCGACCAGGATGGTTGACATCCTCTTTACCTGAGGCAGCCCGTTCCGCTGCGCCATCTGCATCAAAGACGAGTCAAGCGTTTCGCCAAATACTATTCCATTGACAACGTCCTTCAACTCCTTCGTTAGAGGGCCATAGTTACGCTTTGAAACCTCTTCGATCCCTCTCGGCAGCGTTGCACCTGACCTGACGTACTCCGATAGATCCTTTAGAAATAGGGGGATGTTACTTTCGATCTGCCGCCTCCACTTCATGTTCAGGTATTCCATCACGCATGGCGATAATAGGCCAAGGAGTATTGAAAGGCCCACGATGGTATTGACCTCTATGTCCAATGGAACTATGTAGGGCATCCTCGGCACATATCTCCCTGATGCGAACAGCAGCAGGAAACAAGCTGCCATAACCAGTAGGGAAGTCGACCACACGGCAAGCCTCTGCAACATGGTGAACCTCATTTCAATCCTCCTCCCTCAGAATGCTGTCGAGTATTATCGCGAAGACGAAAGCCAGCACCGGAATACCAAGGAGGACGATTATGTTTATCTGAAGAACTGGAGGAAGGCCAAACGCATTCCCACCAAGCACCGACAGGATCGTCAACATCAAGATGAAGATTATCGGTGAGACGACTATCAAGGAAACGTAGATTTCACCCAGGTACGCCAACATCCCAATCGTATTTTCGAGCTCTTCGAGCTTCTTCTCATACAGCCTACTGGCCTCAAAGGCGAAGAGCTCCGCCAAGTTGCCGCTTGTCTTCATGGTGTTGGTGATCCCTTCGAGGAGCTTTGAGAAGGTGTGTGAGGCACTCCGAGCTGAAAGGTCGTCGAGCGATGAGACCACGTCCAAGCCGAAAATTCTAACGTCTGCTATGGCCCTTCTCGCCATTTCCCTGATTACTTTATTACTGTCGACCTCAGAGATGCGCTCAAGGATGCGCTCTATAGAGAGACCAGCAAGGGCCAGAACTCTGGAGTAGCCAACTGTGTAAATGAGGCTCGAGTCTATTACCTTGGCACGTCGACTCACGCGATATGAGGGGTACGCGACGAAGACAAACACAGATAGAAGCGAGGAGACTAAGGCAACTATTATGCTCGGGAACAGGGCTTGGAAGGGGCTTAGCCTTAGTAAGAAAACATGGATCAGCCACGCCAAGGTTAGGCTTAGCGGTAGGACGGCTAAACTCGTCAGAACCATAGTCGAGAGGTAAGCCTCGTACAGCAATGGTATTCCGGTCTTATAGTAGGCCTGTTTCATTGCCTTAAGGCCTGACATGCCCCCGAAAAATCTGTAGCTAGTTCTGGACAACCAGCCCCTCCCTTCGATCTTCGCCTTTGAGCCTCTCGCCATTAGATATCCAACCTCGCCCTGCCATAGATTCTATCTGGGTTCGTATAGTATCTCCTGACGATCTCGGCTACTTCGTTGAACGACCTTATGTTCTTCCTCGCCATCCAGTTCAATATCTCCTGTCTTCTCCTGAGCTCTTCCAGAAGGCTTCCCATCGAAACATTGCTTGCGTTTGAAATCCTTCTCAGCATGTTGCTCTCGGATGCAGTCTCTTTCGTTTGCTCGCCATTCCATTCGTAGACAGTGTTCAAGACCAGCTTTTCGCTCTCTTCCTCCCCTCCCACTATCTCGGAGACGGTTCTCACTCGCCTCGCGATGATCTCGCCCACTTTCACCCTTCCGATAACTACAACTACGTTCATCATCGGGATCAGAAGCCTCGGTATGTCCATGGGCCTCGTTATCAACCGTTTCACGGCAGAGTCGACGCTGTCGGCGTGAATCGTGCACATCCCTCCGTGGCCGACGGCGATGCTCTGGAATAGGGTGTAAGCCTCTTCACCCCTTATCTCCCCTACGATTATGTAGTCCGGTCGCTGCCTGAGGCTCGATTTTAGCAGGTCAAAGAGGGACACCTCTTGTACCCCAACCTGGTAGGAGGGCCTCGACACCATGGGTATCCAGTTCTCGTGCTGCAGCTGAAGCTCCCTCACTTCCTCTATGGTCACGATCTTCATCTCGGGCCTGATGAAAGTCGAGATGGCGTTCAGGAGGGTAGTCTTCCCAGAAGCCGTGGGTCCGGCCATCATGATCGATCGTAGGTTCTCGACCAGCATCCAGAAATAGGCTGCAACGTTAGGCGAGAGCGTTTTAAGCATGATGAGATCCGTGATCGTGTACGGATCCGCGCGGTGCTTCCTAAGCGTGAAGGTGGGGCCCCTTTTCGATATCTCGCTCAACGTCAGGTGTACCCTGCAGCCTTCCGGAAGAGTGCCCTCGACTATCGGCCTTGAGACGGAGATCTGGTGGCCGGCCCTATAAGCCAGCTTTGTGATGAAAGCGTCAAGCTCATCGTATGAGGTGAACTCAACGCTTGCAGGTATGGACTCGTATTGCCTGTGCCAGACGTAGATGGGGATGTTGAGGCCATCACAACTGATATCCTCGACGTTCGGGTCCTTGATGGGGACGTCGATGATGCCGTAGCCAACGAAATCCCTAGTCAGGTAGTACAGGTATTTGTCGACCGCCTCCTCAGGAATTTTCAACTTCAGGTCCTTGATGCATCTCTTCGTCCTCTTGGACAGATATTCGAGTAAGCCATCACCTGTGAGAACGTCCAACGGGACCCTCGCCTCTTCTCGAAGCAGTTGCTTCAGCTTGAGAAGGTTCTTCCTTTCCCCTTCGTTCATCGAAGGCTCTATCACGACATATTTGTACTTGCCGGTCTCTTCCTCGATCTCTATGCCGACATGGGCGTGGGGAGGGTTTACGGGATAGAAATCCTTCAGAGCCAGTGTGGGGCTCTTCTCTTTGGGTTCAAGCGCCTCCCCGTTCTGTTTCAATTTTTCGACCTTCAAGTGCCTCACCTCGAACTCCTAAGGTAATTGGATCACGCTCTTGCTTGTGTATGTGGTGCCAAAATTCACATAAAGGGTAAAAGTCGTCCCTCCGGGTGTGTTGCTAGAGACCTGAACGACAAGCTGACCGTTCAAGTCAACAGAGTATGTAACTGGATTTTTTCCCCCACCTGTCTCACCTACCGCCTTTATACTTACTTTTGTGTTTGATGCGCCAACCGTTATCCAAGCATACGGTACTGTATTTCCATCTTCGGCAAAAGCCCTAATCGTGTAATTCGTCCAAGTGTTGCGTTGTATTTGGGATGGGCCCGTTATCTCGACCTTACCGCCCGGGGGCAGTTTCACTTTGATTTGGGAGATCGCGTACGTACCCTGAGGGGCGTCAATGTAGCTTGCGTTGAAGTAGATCGTTCCTGCCTGAGTCGCATTGTAGATCCACTTGAAGAAAGCCGAGGATCCGCTGTTCAATCCAAGAACGAATAGCTGCTGAGGCCCGCGCATAAGCTGCACTGAGCCTGAAGGATTCACCGTTAGCTTTGCGGTAACATTCTGTATGGAATCGGGTTGCGTTTGATTGTGCGTGATAATCAAGAGAACAGTTATGTTCTCGCCTGCGTAAATTGAAGAGGGAAGTGCCAGAAGATCAAGCTTGCACTTAATGGACTTTGCAGGATAGAAGGTCCGATCTATTTCATTTCCCCTTTCAGTAACGATTTGGACAACATAGTTCTTTCCCCATAACACGCTGATAGACGAGCCCATTCCTGCGAGTAGTTCGCCCGGGGAGAGCGAATAGCTGACCGAAGTATACGCGTCTTTTTCTGGGTATTGCGTCTGATCGAATAGGCCGATCCAGATGATCCTCGCCATTTCCGGTCCGTTATTTTTTGCTGTCACATTTAACCTCAGGCCCGTTGTTATCTGCACGTCCATGATGGAGATATTCTCCCGGCTCCTGTCGTAGTCAAGGTTAGCCATTTCGCGCAGCGTATTGTAGTATTCTTGATTTTTATTGGATGTTAGCAATGAGAGAGAGTAGCCCGTCATGACTATCATTATTATGAAGACGGCTGCAATGAGCGTGCCGACACCACTCTTGTCTTCTCTAAGCCTTCCACGAAGTTGCAACTGTTGTACCCCTCTTACTGACTATTATGAGAACGTACGTCTTTCCCTGCTGGATGGTCGATGTGAACTTCAGGCTAATGAGTTGTCCTGAACTCAACTTGAGTTGTACTGCACTCAAGACCCGTGTCCCATTGAGATATGCTGCGTCGATCATGAGATCGATCTCACCATAGTTCATCACGGTAGCGTTGACTTGGTTAGTAGAAGTCCATATGGATAACACCGCAAACCTCTCCTTAGCCATATCCTCATTAGTACTGGTGCGATCACTGAACTGGCTGTAGGCCGTTCCGAAAGTCGTCGCGCTATAGGCGTAGAGCATCGTGCCTGCGGCAATGGCGATTACCATCATCAGCAGTGCTGCGATCGCCTCACTAACCCCTCTTCTATCATTAGCTAAATGGTGTAGGGAGGGACGCTTCCCTCCTGACCCTGACATCGTTTAGTTCTCACCTATGGTTTTACATTAAAGACAAGCGAAGTGCCGTCTTTTGCGACGAGTTTCACGGTGTAGCTTGTGCCAGCTTGGAGCGATAGACTACTTAGATCAACAGTCCCTACAGCCCCTGGATTGATGACTACAGATCCAGGGCTATCTATTACCTTGGCGACACCTTCCACATAGGCACTAGTTATGTTGACCGAAGTACTTCCGACGTTTCTAACGTACGCTGTAATGTCTGTTGTAGTCGCGCTTACTGTATCAAGCGATAGTATGCCTTGCATCGATGAGCCGCCCTTCGTCATGCTTCCCAGGTATCCCATCACATATGAGTAGAGCACAAGTCCGCTTGCCACAGCCACCAGGATCAGGAGAAGGGTAGCAATCACGGGGGAGATCGCTTTCCTAGATTTGACTAATTTCTTGAACATCGTTTCACCTCCACTACATTGCATATGTCAGAAGAAGTATTAGACTAACATAATACTATTGTAACCCTGTTTATAAGATGAAGGTTACAATAAGGCTATGTCTAATCGTTCGTACCCATTGGGCAGGCGAAAATGAAGGGCATGGTAATTAAACCAATCCGCCTGCGCAGCAGCCTCTATCTGTTGGTGCCATATGAGGTTGCCAAGGTGACTGATATCACAGAGAACACCAAGTTCTCGCTCAAGCTCGTTCATGGTAACCATACAGTTCTGAAGTTTGAGAAGATAAAGGAAGATGCTGCCGCGCAAAATAAGATCCTAGTTCAGAAGGTAAAATTACCTTTAGATCATTAGCAGAAGCTATTACTTAGAGGCTCCGTCTCTACGCGGGCCCGTTCCAGAATGTTCCTAGACGCGTTATCTAAATCAATTAGAGCGATTAAAAAGAAAGATGATAGTGAAGGCTCTACTTACTTAATTTAAAATTCTTGTTTATGGACGAGGAAGGCTGTTGAGATCATTAAGTATCCGAAGAGATAGAGGAGCTCTAGGAGCGCCCCATTATAGTACGTTCCGAGTAAATCGCTCTGAGTGAAAAGCAGATCGCCCACCGCCCATAGGATCACCCCTGGGCCCAGGATCGAGTAGACGGCGCCAACCCTCTCTTGCCCTTTGAAGACTATGAAACTCAGCATGGCAAGGATGATCATGGCTGAGTCCGTGAGAAGGTAGAATGAATCCACCGCCTCCTTGAATGCGCTCTCTTGAGCTAGCAAGGGTGATAGGCTGAGGCAGAAATAGGAGAGAAGGATACCGACAGCCAATAAGATAGGAAATATTTTCTTCAGATGCTTCATCTGAAAGAATGGATTGGCAAAAGAATAGAAATAAACTATAAGACCAATTAGGAAGGAAAAGGAGCCAATTATGTAGAATATGTCCGCAAAGGATGGATATGGAATCTCGATATTGAGGAATACGGCATAGACAACCCAAATGACCTCAGCGGCGAACCAAGCGAAGGTACCTAGGCTATAATATAGCCACGTCCTGAAGTATCTGCTCCTCCACGTCCTCCCCGACTCCTTAAGGCTCACTGCAGCTGATAAGGCAGCTACGCCTGGGATTACGACGAAGACCATATAGGAGAATAAGGTAATGAAGTCGAGGTTCTCCTGGCCCAGCCAGTAAACTGGAATAAGGAATATGACCATGGCAGCATAGAAAATCATTAGCTTGTCGACTCTATGTTTCATGACTCATCTTCGACCTTCTTTCTCAAAGTGGGGAGCCTATCCTTGTCTAAGGTTATTATGGACGGTTGAATTATGATCTTGCCATTAGTCGCTATCTCCACGGGATGCCATCGGGTGTCGGAGTATGGAAAGCGCGCCCTATGTATCCTCACGGATCTGTAGAGGCTCCCTTCGATCTCTTCGATCCTGAAATCGACAACGCAGTCCATCAGAAAGCGCACTGTGTTGTAGAAGGATTGGTTATGAATGTCGCTTTCAAAGATGATGATCGCCCAGTCATGGGCTTCTCGAAGTCGAGCGGCCAGTGTCTGGAGGAGCTTCACGACCTGATTCTCCTCGTTATAACTCAGAAGGGTGGACACATGATCAAAGATGAAAAGGGAGTTCTCTCCGACAACGCTTAGGAGCTTGGATACCATTATGCTTATGTCGCTCAGATTTGATAGGCCTGAGAGAGAATACTTGCTCTCACTGACGCCTTCCCCAGTAAGCCATGAGTATCCGTCAATTATGAACAGCTGTTCGGAGCCGAGCCACCCCAACTGCCCCAAGCTCTCTCTAATGTTTTCCAGCGACCTGGTGACGGTTAGCTTTACAGCATTCAAGCCTTTTACCAAATGCTCTGCAAGCAAGTTGTCCGTCATTACGGTCTTGCCTGAGCCGCTCGGCCCTTGGAAGAGAAACATGCATCCCTTTGGTATCTGTTCCAAGCTAAGCCTTGCCAAAATACGAGACTGGGCTCCCTCAGGCATAGACCTTACCTCGGTAAACTCTAGATCAGTAACACACCGATGCTAGAAGACTTTCTCCTTCTGGAAGACTTCGATACCGTATGGGGTGATCTTATATGGCCTCGGCTGCATATCGATCATGGTCTCCCTCATCTTCTCCACTTGAATGCACCTCGTTACTGTGCCGCCATCACTTACCGTTGTGAGCAGAACAACTCCCTGAGCCAGGTACTCCTCTATCATAAGTTCTCTGCTTATCTTGAGGGACCTTAGCTCGGTTGTCATCAAGCAGGTGGCTCCCGTCGAGGCAAGTCCGTTCATGAGCTCCAACGTTGCCTTCCTCCTCTCTATAATGCCAGAATACCTCAGGATCAAAGATGCTATTGGATCTATAGCGAGTCTACTGGCATTCACTTCTCTACAACTCTTCTTAATCCTCTCCACCAATCCGGACATGGTGAACTCGGGCTTTCCAATGCCGATCTCCACGACCCTTGATCCCCTGTCCACGGGCTCGGTTGGAGAAGCGTCGAGGAACTTGAACTTGTTCAGGGCCTCCATCTGCTCAAGGTCCCATCCGAAATGTGCCATCTCGCGGCAGATGTCGTTCTTATTCTCCTCGAGGCTAACGTAGACGGAGCCCTGGCCCTCACTGAGCCCTTTCATCAGGAACTGGAAGCAGAGAATTGTCTTCCCGCTTCCCGGATATCCGGCTACCAGTATTATACGCCCCCTTGGGATGCCACCACCCAGTAATGTGTCGAGACCCTCAACCCCCGTGCTAACCCTATCATCACTTGATGGCTTCATTTCGACCTTCCCTATGGTCATTCCGCGCGCACCTTTCCTATCAACTTCACTCCGCAGTAGGAGCACCGAATGGCATTTGGAAGGTTGTCCTTACCGCATTCCCGGCAGTTGATGAAGAGAAGGTTTGTGGATTTTCTTTCTTTCCCTGCGCTGACCGAGATCAAGCCGGCACCACAGGATATACAAGATGTCGCATTTCGGGGATTAGCTGATCCACACCTTGAGCATCTATCGCCATTCAACCATGAGCTACGGGCCATCTCCTTTATGCCCGAATATGCCTCCTCGGCTTCGATGTTGCTCTGTGATGCCTTAGGAGAGGTGGTGGGCTCCGAGATAGGCCGGGGTGTCTTCACCGTCCGTTTTATAACTGCCGAAAGCTGCACAGGAATCCCTTCCTCTTCGATCTGCGAGCTCTGGGATACGTCCGATGAACTGGATCCTGCATGCCGGGAACGTATTATCAGCGCACTGGCAAGTACGCTGACCAGTGCTAATGGTGCTACGAATGGAAGTGCTGTTTCAAGCGAGCCGTTGGGGATAAAGCTGCCGAGATATGAAAGCATGTTGAGCTGACCACCGAGGACCTGGTACCCCCTCTCTGCGAACCCTGGGTAGAGTATCCACAGTAGAATCAGTGAGGTAACGAGTAGAGCGAACGACTTACGTATCATTTTCATCTGCAAATAATCCCATGTTTATATAGGGAGTTGGATGTCTGAAAAAGGTCAGACAAAGTGCATGGAGAAGGCGCATGGAAGTCCAGAAATGCGCTCCTGTGGCTAAGAGCTCATCTTCCGTCCCAGCTTAGCCTTACATCTGAAGCAGTACATGGCGTTTGCTAGGTTGTCGGCTCCACAGCGCGGGCAGATGACAGTGTTCAAGTACACTACATGCTCGGTTGAGGACTTTTCCTCTGCATGGTCCTGTCCATTCTTCAATTGCTCGACCCCTACCTGTCCATTCTTCAATTGCTCGACCCCTACCTGGCCATTCTTCAATTGCTCGACCCCTACCTGGCCATTGGTGGGGGCAGCGACTTCTATCTTCCCTTCGCCGTTTGGCCTCAAAGGTTTCTCAGAGGGGGCTTCGAGGTTTTGACCGCATTCACCGCACACAATGGCGTTTGCCTCATTCATGGCACCGCAATTTGAACACGCCTTCTTTAAGGGCTCTTCAGCTACCGGTGCTGGCAGTTCTTCGATCCGATCTGCGGGGCGAGGAAGCTCACTCCCGGTGAGGCACCGCTCTATTTTCCCAAAAGCCTCTTCCATCATATCCTTTAGCTTTATCATATGCATGGCGGCATCCTCGGCCTCAACCGCCTTGCTGAACAGTTCATTCTTTATACTCGGATAATCCTCGTCCGATACAGCGCCCACAGATCTCCTGATCTCGAGGCTCTCGAGCCGATGCCTAAGGCGAGAGGCGGTGGTATTCACCTGGCGAATCCTGCTCACTGCAGCCGTACTCAGAAGCACCTTGGATTCGGCTACGAACCTGCTCTTCCTGCTCAGATCCTCCCTCAACTCGAGGTATATGGCGTCCTTGATCTTGCCTTGAGAGTGCAACTCCAAGAGCTTTTCGAGTTGGTTGGCGAGTATCTCTGCCTGCTTGGCGACAACCTCCAATTCGCTGAGCAGTTCCTCGGTGGCGAAGTACTCGTATATCACATTCTCAGCCTCTATGTTCTGCATGATTACACCTCCATACGACCTATTTTTAAATGGGAGTGTGTTCTCACTTGGTACTATTAGCCTTCAAGAAACCTGATAAGTGATGCATGGCCACATGGCGATGGTAGCCCATCGGGGCTTGTTGTCTGTTCACGTACATACTTACATACCAATATATCCACTGTTGTGAAGGTTTTCATTCGATCGGGGTGAGCAGTCTAAGGCAGCCATCAATGCCAGATGCTTTTGACAAGAAGGGGCTATGGGCTAGAAGGGGATTTCTTATCCTAAACATGTCCAGGCCAAGAACCTGGGTCTTCGCGATCTCGAGCTTCTTGCTCGCTTACTTAAGGTTCGGTGGATCGATATCTTGTTTGATCGCCCCTGGAATCATGTCTACTGCCCTAGTTTCGGGAGCGACCAATCTGGTAAATGCCTACTCCGACAGGGAAGAAGATGCTTTGAACCAACCTATCAGGTCTTCTTGGGTATCGGAGCTGGGTGGACGAAACGTTCTAATTTCATCAATCTTCTTCTACGTAGCCGCCTTGCTATCCGCGCTCTCATTAGGATATACCTTCACCGCAATATCGATTTTAGCGATCTTCGACTCCCTGGCCTACTCGTTGCCTCCCCTCAGGCTGAAGACTAGGATAATCCCCGGCCTTCTCAGCTTTTCAGGAGCTGTAGGGCTGGCATTTCTGGGTGGCGAGGTCGCTGCTGGGAAGCTGAATCTACTAGATCCGGTGTTGTGGCTTGTCACCTTCTTCATGCTAGCCTACGGGACCGTGAAGAATCTACCAGACTATCCAGGTGACAGGCTGGCAGGCATTAGGACCACGGCCACGATCTTCAAGAGCATCGGGGACGCGGCAACCGCGACATGCATCATCCTCATCTCGCCGTACCTTCTTTTGACGGCACTTGTCTTTACCGGAGGCCTGCCGCAGCTATTCCTGGCGAATCTCCTCATGGTGCCCATACCCATATGGCTTTGTCTCAGATCGTCGTGCGCTCGGGATACGGCAAGCTTGGAGAGAATCCACACCATAGGTTTTGTGTACGCCACAGCATTTCTAAACTTCAACTTCCTCCTATGCGTCCCTTCGATGATGGCGGCTGCTTCTGTAGCATCGGTCTACGGCTACCTGTCTCTTGTCGGGAAGCTCGAAATCGATTCCAGGAGGGAGTATATGTTCCCACTCGAAGTTAAGGCTCAGAGCGTGGGCACGGTGGAGACTACTACGCCCTTGTCGGTGAGCTCGTAGTAGAAGTCCCTGGCAGGAGGGGACGATCCGACCACCTTGAGTATCCTCATGGTGCCCCCCCGGGTTACTGCCTCTGCCACCTTTCTCCTTTGCATCTCTATTACGAGATCGGCGAAGTTGAAGCATGCATTCTCCACCGACTCGCCTAGGATGCCGGAGTGGAGGATGGCCACGCCGATTCCCTTTGACAGCCTGGTTGCGAACTTCAGGATCTGGGCGAACTGAAAGACCTTCTTTGGCTCGACGGTGAGGAAGAGAGGTGTGGCTGAGTCCAGAACGGCGAACTGCTTCTTCCCTATGTTGCTGAGCGTGAACCTCCTCCCCAGCGAGAGCAGCTCAGAGATATTGAAGGTGTTCTCGATGATCTTCGTGGGTTCCTCTGAAGAGGGGGCTTCCTCAAGCCTCTTGACACCCAGATCGAACATGTCAGCTATCTTGAACATCCCATCATTCACATACCTCTCCAGCTGTGGATCATCGATGCCAAAGGCCGAAAGGCTGTTCTTCACCTCATCGGCGCTTTCCTCAACGGCATAGTATAAGACATGGAACTCGTTGCGCAACATGTTACAGACTAGCTGCTTCCCCAGGGTGGATTTGCCACTACCCATCGATCCTACGAGCAAGATCGCGCAGGGCCTCGGCAATCCGCCCCCCAGTATTTTATCGAAGCCCTCAATGCCTGTTGCCTCTAACACATTTCTTTGCCTCCTTCAGAAGAGAGCTGGAAGACGCGATTCACGATCTTGAAGCGCCTCCACGCAGTATCATGGTTGAAGCCCTTAAGGCTGTGCACCCTTATGAACCGTTTGAGCTTACCATCGTTCTCCGTCAGTTTCAGCTCAAGTACACCGTCGAAGAGGAGTCGAAGGGAATTGTAGAAGCTCTCCGTCTGGATACCCTCCTCGACGGCATAGAAACCGGTGTTGCACAGCTTCTTCATCCTGGCGAGATGAGACCTGAGGAATCGCACGGTCAGATCCTCCGAGTTATAGCTTACTAGCGTCGAGATCGTGTCGAAGATCACAAGCGATCTCCCTCCTAGGGCATCGGCGGCGGAGCTCAATACAACATTGACGCCGGCCATATCAGAAAGGTTGCTGACGCTATATGAACCTGACACAGTCTCCCCCAAGACCCAAGAATAGAGGTCGACGATAATAAAACGGTTCGGAGGGGGCGCGTCCATGCCCAACAATCTCATGTTCTCAACTGTTTCTTGTGGAGGGGTCTGTGTCAGAACATGCATGCAAGACAAGTCCTTTCGCAGGGCCTCGCAGAGTATGTTCTGGCAGAGAACGGTCTTTCCCGAGCCGGGAGGGCCAATGAGTACCATGCTCTTCCCATCCGGAACCTCAAGGAAACCATCGAGAGTGGCGAGCCTCAATCTCCTCGGCTAACTCCTTGCCATAGACGCCAGTGGTTATTGCGGTCAAGGAGGGGACCATAAGGTGCAGTAAGTAATTTCAGGGACGTACAGATTAGCTCAATTATTTACTTACCAAGCCATGTAAGGATATTTTCTTTACCCAGGCAATCCCCAGATGTAGCCTTCAACAGAGCCTTCTACAGTAGAGCCTACAAAAGTTTTGGTTGAAATGGGGGTAGCAACTCCTACTATCGTTCCGTACCCTCGTACTTTCTCAAAGATTCCTGTTCCGCCTACTATGCGGTATTTGCCCTCGAAGTGGAACATTCCTGAGACCTTTGCCGTGAAGGACACGTAGATCTGGTTCGGGTCGCTTCCGACTGTGAAGCTCCCTACGCTGAGGCCATCACCTTCGGGCTTATGTACCGTCATCTTCTCGCTTATGATTACGGATACGAGCACGCCTACAGGAAAGAGAGGTTCATCTGCAACTAAACATTCTGTAATGGTACCTTCAGTTACAAGGAGAACCTTCAACAGTTTGTCGTTGTTCAATGGTGGAAGTGTAGTGGCATCTTTAACTATCCCCGAGAATTCCGAGTAAAAGCTCATCTTTGATTCTGAGAAAGCTGGAAGAACCGCTAGCTGAGAAAGGACTGCGAGAATGCTGAGTGCGATGAGCGCCTTTCTACTATATTTTGCTTTAATCATTGCCATCATACTCACAGAGTTATCCTAAGCTCAACAGCCTCATAAATATGTGTAGCAATTAATGGAAACACCTATACTACCATAAGTGAGATGTTTGAATCGAAAAATAGCCTTCAAAGACCTTTCAAGGCCTGTTTCTCATTTCAATGTGTCCATTCTCTTTATATTAGTGGAATATTTTACTTATCAGTATCAGAATCGGCTAATTCATCGGATTGTTCGTTACTGACCGGACAAAGGATATTGTCCTTCTAACTTTGAAAGGTTCAGACAAATAGGCCAACTATTGTTTAATGTCGCTACCTCATCTTGTAACACTAGAGTTGGCAATGTCGCTAATCCTCTGTTATTATCTGTATAACTTTGTGATTCACCCCTACATACTAAATATATGTCAGCCATTTCAAATATGCGGCGTTTTTTCCATGTACCATGTCGAAGAATGCTGCCTGCAGCTTCTCTGTGAAAGGACCTCGTGTTACGTTTCCGATGATTCGGCCATCTATTTCGCATATTGGCGTGACCTCCGCAGCCGTACCCGTGAGAAAGGCCTCCTCCGCGAGGTAGAGCTCTTCCCTCAAGATCTCCCGTTCTACTACCCGCATTCCAAGATCCTTGGCGATCTCCTTGACGGATGCCATTGTAATGCCTTGAAGGGGCCCAGCCCCAACCCAAGGTGTGATTAGCTCCTGGTTCTTGACGATGAATATATTCTCCCCAGACCCCTCGGATACGGTTCCACTGGTCGTGAGGAAGATGGCCTCATCACAACCAGCCTGTAAAGCCTCAACCTTTGCTAGTGCCGAGTTCAGGTAATTGGCTGTTGCCTTCGCGAGTGGAGGTAATACGCGTGGATCGAGACGGCACCAGGAGGAGACCTTGCATCTCACGCCCTGGCGTAATCCCTCTTCTCCAAAATAAGTTACCAATGGAAATGCAGCTATTGCGACATCTACTGGATTATGAAGTGGGTTCAACCCAAGCTCTCCGTAGCCAAAGTACGCTATTAAACGGATGTAGCACTCCTTGAGCTCGTTGGCGCGGATCGTTTGGATGACAGCATCTGACAGCTGCTGCTCGGAGTATGGAATTTTAATGAGGTATATCCTAGCGCTATCCGCCAATCTCCTCAGATGGTCCTTAAGCCTGAAAATGGCGGGACCATTCTCAGTCTCATAGCACCTAATCCCCTCGAAGACGCCGGTCCCATAATGGAGAGCATGCGTCAAGACATGGACTCTCGCTTCATCCCAGGGGATGAGCTGGCCATTCATCCAGATCCATTTAGCCTTCAGCAAAGGCCTTCACATCTAATTGTAGTCTATTGGCAGCTCATATGCCTTTTAAAGGCCGCAGATGTGCAGGTTAATAATATACCCTCTGAAAATAGGATATTGTGTCATATATGTAAGATATTTATGAACAAAAATTTCTTTTATATGAGAAGTCTGTGTTGGCGTCTTCAACTCCTCGATGTTCAGGCTAAAGTGTGGCTTGATCTCATTGCGCCATTCGACGATGTGTATCCTCTTATAGGGCACATTTAATCTATAATGTTGTTTCAGCAAAAGTAGTCTACCTCAGCAAATGGCCCGTATGGCTGAGGAAGATGGAGATTTGGAGGCACTTAGACGCCCTCAATTCCACATCCAACCCCAACATGTAGCTCTTCTTGCCTTAATGCGTATTTTGTATCGAGATGTATATTGGGCGAAAGCGTATTCAAGAGTGCTAGATTAGGCGAGGCCAAATCCCAGGAATCCAATTAAGGCATGGCAGACAGCCGCTACAAGTATGCAATCTCTGTAGGCCAGAAAGAGTTGCCTCACGCACCCTAGCGTAATGATCCCTCCCTTCGATTTCTCATAGATGATTCAGCGGATTACTATCATCCAGCTTGACCATAGCTTAACTATGTCGGAAAATGAGATTCATGCGAAAAATGAGAAAACCTTATAATGGCCTTATGCCAATCGAACAAGTTGAAGAGCCATTGACTGATGAGATCGTGAAGACAGGAATCCATGGTTTGGACGAGATTCTACACGGGGGCCTTTTGCGCGGTAGATCTATGCTCCTGTGTGGTGGCCCTGGAACGGGAAAGACCATCTTTTCGATTCAGTTCCTATACAAGGGAGCTTCTGACATGAATGAGAACGGCATCTATGTCACTCTGGATGAGAAGCCCGATAGGTTGAGCAGAGATATGTCTAAGATTGGCTTTGATCTCGCCAAGGTGGAGAAAGAGGGGAAGCTGAAGATCATCGATTATTCATCTATCATGTACCTTACGCCCATAGAGTATGAGAAGGCTGTCGTCTACATGAGTGCCCCAACCTTCAAGGTTGAGAGCCTAGCAGAGGTAATAAAGAAGAACGCAAACGAAATGAATGCAAAGAGAATCGTGATCGACTCTATGACTGCTCTCTTCTTTCAGGAGCCGGATGCCGTCAAGAGGAGGCTCGCTATGCGCCTCCTATTCAAGACGCTCGACGAATGCGGTTGCACATCCATAGTCGTATCGGAGTCTAGGGCTGGATCCCTACAAAGGGAGTTCCAGATAGAGGAGTACATGGCTCAGGGCGTTATAGTTCTTAGAACGATCCAGAAGGCGGACACAGTCCTCAGGGGGATCTATGTGGAGAAGATGAGGGGTATAGATCATGATCTAGAGATTCACCCCTACAAGATCGCGAAAGATGGCATCACGGTCTTCAGCGGCGAGAAGATCCTGATAGACAACGAATCGGTTCTGATTTAAGCTCAGATCACGCGCTCGGTTGGTTCGATTCTACCCAATCAAGCTCCGAATTTGCTGAATATTGGCCATCAACCGCTGAACTGCCGTAGCCCAAACCAGTTAATCCGAATAAGCCTAATATAATGAGGTGCCCTCCTCGTCGGCTGAAGAGGGTTGTCGCTGGTACTGTCCAAAAAGGCTTTTGTGCTAGAGAGCGTGAAGGACGGCAAACTATACCAATTCGTGGTCCTCATGGAGAACAGGCCTGGTGCGCTGGCCGCCGCTGTATCTTTAGTTGCGAAGAACAACCTCACGGCCTTGAGCGGTTTTCACTACGTCGATCCGAAGAACAACTGGGAGGAGTGGAGTTTCTTTGCCGATTTCTCGAAGGCAGCGGTAACCCCTGAACAAGTATGCAGTGAGCTTTCGAAAGATAGCGTCGTTAAAAGGGCTGAGTACAGACGGAGCGAGTTCCAAGATCTGGCAGTTGATGAGGTTCATTTCCCAATAGTCACAGGAGATGGTGACAGAGCCGTGTTCTTGAGGGAGGCAACCTTTGGTGCTGCGATCGAGAAGCTGTGGAACGTATTCGGGCCAGGGGCTGGAACGATCCTCTGGGAGATGGGGCGAGCAGCTGGCGATTTTGAGGCAAAAAGGGTCAGGGAAAGGCTGAGGCTGAATCAGGTTGACGCGCTCAAGTACCTTCTGGCAGATAAGAGGGCTAGCGGCTGGTATATCGGGCAGATAGAGGAAGTGGCAACCTCTCCTGTCAAGCTAATTGCTAAGGTAGAACACTCCATAGAGTGCGAACACAGGAGCTCGAAACACAGGGAGCCGATGGGCTTCTTTCTGAAGGGGTATCTGAACGGCTATATCAGCTTCATCTTGGAGAAGGAACTGAAAATAAAGGAGTTGAAATGCAGGGCGAAGGGAGATAGCTTCTGCGAGTTCCAGCTCACGGAGTGAGTTTCTCACTTCTTACAATATAAGTTCGATCATATATGGGAGATATTAGGGTAACCAATCGGGTTTATATACGTATCACGGAAACACAACCAGGGAATGAAAGAGGTCGAACCAAGAGCTGCGCAGCTGCTAGCTCACGCTGTGCTCCTTGGACAGGAGGAGTTTAAGCTTGCGGCTAAGGACAGGATGGGGGGCCATGTGATATATTTCACAGGGAATGAGCACGAAGCCGTGAGGTTTCTGGAGGGCATGATATTAGCTGGGCTTCTGGAGATACGCGTATCGGACGTCCTCTATATGTGTCCTCTGTGCGGTGGCTCGGTTCTCCGCCCCAAGCTTCTATGCCCTAGATGCCAGAGCTTGGACCTCAGGAGGGGTATCCTCTTCATTCATTTGGCATGCTCATATGTCGGTTTCCAAGAGGATTCCACCTCGTCGAACATCTGTCCGAGATGTGGGGAGTCTCTGCTCGATAATGAGGCGTATCATAGGGCAGGCTCGGGATATCGTTGCTCCTCATGTGGCATAAGCTTCCACAGGCCGAAAGAGAAGTGGGTATGCGTTAGCTGTGGTAATGACTTTGAACTCGACGACAGCAGAGTAGAAGTTTCGTCATCGTATAAACTCACGAAACTCGGACTGAGCGCGGCGGAAGGCTATTCGCAGGGGCTAAGGGAGATAGTTAACACCCTTCTAGCAAAGGGCATGAAGGTCAGCCTCCTTGGTCAACTCCAGGGCCTATCTGGAGTTATACACGAGTCTGAGATATCGGCTGAGGATGGCGAGAGTTACGTTATTATGACATCACTTTTCAGAGAGGCGAAGGCGATCGAACTGATCAGGTTCTTCTCACTCATCCATGATTCGAATGCAAAAGGCGTCTTCATCGCCGTACCAGGCATAGACTCGGAGGCGAGGGATTTCGTCGCGGAGAGCAGGATATCGGCAAGGCTCTCACTTCTCGAGGCTTCTAGCCTCTCTGAGATGAAGCAGAAGCTCTGGAAATTCTTCTCGTCTCCCAACTCGAAACTGCCAAATCTTGTACCCGTTGTCACCCAGTGACAAGGAGTTCTTTGCCCTCGAGGGGGACTATCCTGCTGCCATTGAACTGGGCGATCCTCAGGCCGTAGAGGCCTGAAAGATCGACGGCGGCCTGATCGACGTTCCTAAATACCAATATAAGGTCCGATGCGTGGTCTCTAACATCGAGCCTCTTAGCGAAGAAACTTATGACAGAGACCATGGAGAGCGGAGAATCTGAGAGATCGAGATCTATCAAGACCGGCTTCAACCCCTTCACCGTAACAGCCAGATCGAAGACATGGCTGACGCCCGAGCTCCCCAAGACCTCGTAGTCCTCCTCCACCACGAGACCCAAGACGCTCGCGATGCTTCTCATCTGCTCCTTAAATTGTCTAGTGGAGAGTGCAGTCTCCTCATCTATCCGCGGTACGATAACCGCTCCCTTTTTGGATCTCGCCTCATAGACAGCTTCGTGGAAGGGCCTGGCGGCCTTCCAGAGCTCCTCGAAGAGTCCACGCATCGTATGGAGCAAGGTCTCGCTGTTCGTCCAGAGAGCGGATTCCTTGCCCGAAGGCCTCGACGATTTAATGAATAGAATGAGCTCTGAGCTATCGGCGATGATGAAGTGGGGGAACATGGGAGTTATGACGTCCGTACACTTCACCTGGATGTCCATCTCTTTCAGCATCTCTTCCGTTCTCTCGGAAACCTCCGTCAGTAGCCTGACCTTGATCTTTTTCTTTTTGAGCTCCACCAGAAGGTCGATCACATCTTCATGGTAAGCGCGGGCGACATCCTTCTCGGATCCTATGAAACAGATCTCCTTCTCTGTCTTTTTAGCTATCTCAAGGGCCTTGGAGTACAGTGTCCCGAGCCCTTCCAGCACCTGGAATCGCTCCTTCACCTCCTTGGTCGGTGTGATCACGAGGGCCTTCCATTTCTCAAGGAGCTCAGGTTTCTTGCTCTCCAGGACGCTGGCCCTTCTCTTCTGGATGCCGATGAGCGTCTCAAGGGCATGGTTTACCTGCACCGCTGCAAACCTCGCAGGACGCTGAAGAGTTGCTTCCAGTATGCCCATGTGCTGCAGGTCGGTTAAAACCCTGTAAACCTCCGTCCTAGGCATCGAAAGAGCGCCCACTATCTCACTCGCCTTACATGGGCCGCATGAAGCCACATAGACGTATACCTCGGCCTCCTTCCGACTCAAACCGTATTCCATCAAGGTGTCGGATACGGTTGATAACTCCAGCGCCATCGTGGACCGTCTCTGTTGTCTTCTCTGAATGGGACTTTTCCCCCTACCTGATTTAACGAGCAGTTTGTCATCTTCGGGACGAAACATCGACTAGGGCAACTTATCAGGCATTAATATAAAGGTAGCCTTCCGAGTGCGACTAGGACGAAGGATGGCCGAAGAGGAGAAGTATCTCGTAAACCTCATGCTCTACACGAGTTCCGTGAAGAACATACTCAATAAATTCGGCCTGGATGCGGGCCCATCCCTTTCCATTCTAGGAGGGTTGATAGGAGAAGCCATCTCAAGGAAGCTCAAGTCCAATGATCTCGAGGGGGTTATCAAGGAGGCCACTTCCTTCTGGAAGAGACACAATCTCGGAAGGATCGAGGTGGTGGAAAAGGATCCTTTGACGTTATTAGTTCACGAAAGGTATCACCTGGAAGGGCTTCCTGAGAGCGGCACAACTCTCTGCGTCTTCGACGAGGCGATATTAAGGTCGGTTCTGGAGTTAAAACTCGGGGTGAGATGCCTCGTAAAGGAGACCGAGTGCCATGGGACAGGGCATGACCACTGCAAGTTCGAGATCAAGATTATTAGGGCCTAGAGTCTGCTTCCACAATTAGAGCAGAAGTGCGCCATTGGCGGCCCTTTATTGCCGCACCTCTGGCAAGCCCTTTCCCCTCCTGGGGGCTGGGGACTGCGTTCAACCTCCTTGGTAACGGGTGAATTCGCCTGAACGACCTCCTCTTTTATAGCCTGCTCAACCTGATCGACGGGGATCGCCTTTGCGGTAGGCTGAGGTGAGGCCAGCTTCTCCGCGGTAAACCTGTTAAGACACCCCTGCATGATTGCGATCAGACCTTTCATCTCCTTCACCATATTCTCGCTTTTTTGCAGCTGATTGAGTGCGTGTTCACTCCAAACTTTGTATTTATCATCTGAAACGCTGCCGATGGCATGTCTGACCTCGAGCAGTTCAAGCTGAGTCTTCAATCTGGACGCCTCCTCTCCGACCTCATTAGCCCTATCTCTTGTAGCCACCATGACAGCGTCTATCGTCCGCCTTGAACTACCGATCTTATTGACAAGATCTTCGAAGATCTCCCCATAGATCGCCGAGGGAACTTTCTTATCCTTCTGAAGTGCCGAGAGTTTCTCTGCCTGAGACGACAAGGCCGACATCTGTTTGGCCAAGGCTGAGACCTCTCTCATGAGTTCTCCTTCCGTCAGGTAATCATAGTTCATTTCTTATCTTCCTCCTTAAACGGTCGTGGGCTCGAACATTCCTGCCGTAACTCTTGCAGAGTTCGACTGATAGCGTCTTCAATCCCTCGAATTCACTCAGAAATTCCTCGCCTCTCTTGGTAATACGATAGCGAAACTCGCCATTCTCCCTACGCCTTCCCTCCAGTAGTCTTCTCTTCACCAAGAATGCGAGCAGTTCACGTAGTTCATCGGAGTCCATTGAGTCCGAAGGCGTTCTTCCCTTCGTTCCATCTCTGTAAGCCGAGAGGATCTGGCGTATGATCTCAAGCGTGTTCTGGCTCATAAAGCATTCACACTCCTGACCAGAGGGACGTCCTCGCTTATCCTGATGTTCTCGTACAGCGTATCGAACTTGACAAGATCGTGTTTTCCCAAGAATAGCATGAATAGGATAACAAGATCCGGAGATATGTCAAGGCTTTCGGACATTGCTATCACTGTGTGCCACTGCCCATCCCCGAGCATATGCCACAGACGTTCAAGAGTCCACATCGCTTTCGGTTACAATGATTGTGTCACGTCTCTTTAGTAAATGCCTGTAATAGTGACAACATACAGCGAAATGAACGACTGCAATCTTAGGGGGCAATTGGCGTTTAGATCCAGCTTTGTCCCGTTAGAATGTCTCGGCAGTGACTTTCAATCGACTGTATCATCTGCAACCAAACGATTACGGCATTCTTGTCAGTTTCTGATAAATGGGTAACTCAGTGCTAGCCCTTGAGCATTGGCTCGGTAGAGCTACCTTCGCCGCTATTCAACACGGCGATCTTGGCCTTGCAGTTATAGCAGAAGGGAGCCAACGCCAAATTCTCAGAGTCGCACTTGGGGCAACGGACTAGCCGTAGGGCATCGAGGTGGGCCTTTGCGTCCTGCTCAAGTGGTTCGAGGGTTTCACGCTTCTTTAGCTCCTCTTCTTCTTTTACCGATACAAAGAGGCTAGCCTTGCAGTTCCAGCAGTATTCAGCTGTTGCTGGATTCCCAGATCCACACCTACTACATGTCAATGGCTGGCTCAGGACAGCTCTTGCCAGTTCTCCGCCCTGTTTCTGCCCATTCAGGGTTGACACAAGGTTTACGGATTCTTCTGATACTCTATTCCTTGAGGGGGGCGTTTTACCCGAGATGGAGGCCTCGATGAACGCACAACGCTGTTCGATGATGCCTACGAGTTTCTCCAGGATCGCGGTCCTGCTCCTGCTCCCCTCAAGTCGTTTTGTCGCCTCTTTCAAGGCGTTCTCATACTCTTCATGGCTGATCTTGTTTAAAGCGAATCTGATTTCGAGGGCCTCCCTTCTGTATTGCAGATCTGAGGCTTCCGTCTCGGTTCTCTTCATCTTCTTGATGGCCGCAAGGCGCAGTGCATCTGCATCCCTTCGACCTAGCTCGGACATATCACCCAACTTAACGAGGAGGTCCTCGCAAATCACAGGGCTCACCTTGCCATCTGAGATCAGCTTTCGAAGCTTCTCGGCCTGAGAAGCGTATTCGCTCAAGCGCTGAGCCCAGTTGTCGAGGTCTGAGAGTATCTCCTCCAGCGTGAAATGGTCGTAGAGACCCCCTTCGATGTCGACAGGCCCGCTCATCGCACATAGGACATAATCCTGTATCCTATATATCGGGCTGTATGTAACATCTGGCATTACCATCGGGTATCGATAGACCTTGGGGATAGGTTTAGTGCATGACAATACCACAGTCGAATCGCCTACCAACGAATCCAGCCTATGTTCGCCAAGTGACAGGCTTCGTCTTAAATTACTTAGGGCTTCAATGCAGCGAGAAGTGTCGCCTCATGATGATGACTAGAAAGTGCATCAGATGTGGAAAGGATATAGATATCGACGTTTCCTTTGAGACCGCGGATGGAAACATCTGCTTGAGGTGTAAGGCTGAGGACCTCAACAAGAAGTATAAGATCGATGATCAGGACGCCTGTCCCAGGTGTGGGTTGCCTGGCAGGGTTAAGCTTTACAAGGGTCTGAAGGTCTGCGATAACTGCACCAGGGAAGTGGACAAGGAGCTCTTCAGGCCCTCATTTTTGGCTACAGGTAGGCTACCCGTTGGCGTGGGAGGGAATGCGATCTACCTCCCCTCAATGTCAGAGGGTCAAATTCAGCAAAAGATCATCGACAGCCTGATAGACGTAGCCCACCAGGAAGGCATTGCGGGCTGGTCCCTCAGGGTAGCTGGCATAGCCCTCAATGGCCCGGATCAGTTCCTAGCCTGCCTAATGAAGATCCTCATAGACGAGATGAAGATAGTGGTGAGGCTTGAGGAGCTTGGTCTGAGGGAGAACCGGAGGCTCAGGCATGCCATCATCGAGATTGCCCGTGGGTCTGGGCAGCCTTCTCCTGTTGGGTAGCCTTCTCCTGTTGGGTAAATAGGTCGCTCATGTAGTATTGCGTTATGATCTTGGCGACCTCCTTGTAATCCTTTATCTTTCTGTCCTTCATCCACTGCAGGACGGCCTCCCTCCTCGCGAGTTCCTCGAGGTAGTCCAGCCTGTTCTTGCCTAGCCTTACGGAGATGTCCGCAAGGTGCTTGCTCTCCTCTATCTGTGCATTATATGTGTCCGTCACGGGATCCCACTCGCTTATGACCTTGGAGGACCCGTCCTTGTAGATCTCCCAGATGTACCTCATCCTCCTGCCGAAAGGAACCCCGCCGACGTGCTTGGGAAGGTAGACGCGTTCCTGGAGCACTGCGACGTTCATCAAGGGTATGTAAGCTGGCGCCACGTTCATGGGCGGGCTGGTAAGCCTCTTTATGGCGTAATCAAGGTTCTCGGCGTGGAGGGTCGTCAGGCCTCCGTGGCCCGTTGCCATGGCTTGGAAGAGAACGAACGCCTCCTCGCCCCTGACCTCTCCCACAATTATGTAGTCCGGCCTGTACCTCAGGGAGGTCTTGACTAGATCGAAGAGGCCGATCGTTCCCAGCTTCGAAGTTCCCAGCCCGTAGCTCTCCCTGCTTATGAACTGGACCCAATTCTCGTGGGGGATGTTCAGCTCTGCGGTCTCCTCGACCGTTATGATCTTGAGGCCCGGCTTGAAGAGCGTTGCTAGAGCATTGAGGGCGCTCGTCTTGCCCGCGGCCGTGCCTCCCATCACGACGAGCGTCAGGCGGTTTTCGAGAATGAGCCAGTAATAGGCCGCCATCTCGACGCTCAGGGTCCCGAGCTCTATGAGGTCGATTATGCTGTAAGGCTGCTCCCTGAACTTCCTGATAGTGAAAGTCGAACCCTTTGGCGAGATCTCCTCCCCGTAGGTGGCTGCGAGCCTGTGGTTGCCGGGGAGCATCGCGTCAACGATCGGGAAGGCGGTGCTGACGTGCTTTCCGGCGAAGTGGGCCAGCTTTATGATGAAGTTGCTGAAACTGATCTTGTTCACGATCGTCAGATTCGTCGGGATGCTCTCGTACTTCCTGTGCCAAACATATACGGGGTGGCCGACCCCGTCGCAGGAGCAATCCTCTATCAGGGGGTCGAGCATTATGACGTTGATCGGCCCGAAGCCTATCAGGTCCCTCTCGACGTAGTACCCTATCCTCTTCCAGGAGTTCTCCTCGATTTTTCCCAAGGAAGACCTGTATTTCTTGAGCAGCCGGTGCGATTCCTCCAGGATGTGAGTCTTGGCATCGATACTGGAGCTCTCCGGTGGCTGGAGCTCCTTGCCGAGTATTGCCACAAGCTTGTCGAGGGCCTTCAGCTCCGCAAGTTCGAGCTGGATCTCGTCGATGAAGTAGGCGTAACCCCCTCCCCTCTCTGGCACTGATACGATCCTGACCTTTGCAAATGGTTCCTCTACCCAGTATTCATCTAGGGTCTGGGCGTCCTTTGGAAAGGGGCTGAAGAAAACTTCCTCTACCTTCTCCTCCTCGTTCTTGCCCTTCTTCTTGTTTTTCTTCTTCTCCTCCTTCTCCTCCTTCTCCTCCTTCTCTTTCCCTTTGTCCTTGCCCTTCGAATCCGCCACCGTTTTTGCTTGAGTTTCTTGAGTTTTCTGAGCCTGTGGAGTTTGGGCCATATCCCCTAAGCACCTAGGTCATTAAAATAATTAAAAAAAAGGGGTGGAGCCGGAAACATTTCGTATACCGGCTTTATCACGGAAGCACTACCACTTTGGGGTAGTCCTTACCTGCTGATGTATGTATCGTTACCTCGACCGAAACCCCGCTCACGAACGGGGCGCCAGAAGTGATGTCTATTACAAGACTACCAGACTCTCCTATACCGCATGAAATAGGGAGTTGAGCAGGATCACTAAAGTCGCCAGTACCACCACCTGTACCTGTTGTGACGACTGCAGCGGAGGTTATTGAGGCATAAGTGTTAGCTGGTTTTCCATTGAGGAGTATATCTGATATCGATGCCGCAGCTGAGCCCGTATTCTTGAAGTTCATAGTGATCTTGAATCCTGGATCCGCATAGGCACTTGATATCTCTAGCTTCTCGAAGCGCGTAAAGATGTTCACCAGGCCTCCCATCCAGAAGGCTACTGCGATCGCTACAGCTATGGTTACGGCGACGATTATGACGGTTGCTATGACTGGGCTGATGCCTTTCTTGTTTTTCAGCAGTTTACCCTTCATATTCTTTTCACACACCATCCCTTTGATGCGTCGAGAGTGAGCCCAGCGACCATATTAAGGAAGTGTCTGTCACCTCTGACAACGACAAACCTTCTTAAGATGAAAGCATTTGAAGCGGTTTTAGAGGTAGTCCCAAAGAGGATAGGGCGCATGTCATTAACTGGGTTCTGCTACGGGGCATTCGGAGGTCTTGGTAGGCGTTTTTTGAGGCTCTACGGCAGCTCATTTGAGGACCAGCTGGATTCGGCCGACATCAGGATATATGCCGAAGCGTATTGCTCCACAGTCGCCTTTTTGGCCATGCTCTCTAGTTTCGCCGGCGTGGGGCTCTTCTTCTTCATGGAGGCCTTCCTTCCCTTCCTCTTGCCGTTTCCAAGGGATCTGGTGTTTCTTGCACTGCCGCTAGCGCCCATCGGCATGGGCTACATTCTACCAAGGTCCAAGACCTCCTCCAGGACCTCCAGCCTTGAGTGCGAGGTTCCATTCGCTGCAGCTTACACCACAGTCATGGCAACGGGCGGCATCTCCCCGTACGCAAGCCTCCAAAGGCTGAAGGACGTGCCTCTTCTGCCGAACCTGTCGAAGATCTCGAAGAGGCTGGATATGGAGGTCAGGGGTTTGGGCTTCGACCCTGTTACGGCCTTGGAGAAATCAGCCAAGACCCTTCCTTCTAAGGAGTACAAGGAGCTACTACTGGGGTACGCATCGACTCTCAGGTCGGGGGGCGATGTGGTGCACTACATGCTGAGGAGGACCGAGCTAATGTTCAGGGACAGGGTCACGCGCATAAAGGCAGTAGGCGAGAGGTCTGGAACCCTCATGGAGATTTACATGACCATCGGCGTCCTGCTCTCCCTCGGTTTATATTCGATATACATCGTCTCGGTCGTGATGGAGAGCTTCGCCGCCGTCCCCATGTTCAGCGGGTCCAGCTTCATCATGTTCGCCTACATCTTTCTACCGATGACCTCCATGGCGTTCATCTGGTTCGTCGACATATCCCAGCCCAAGTTCCCATCGTCTGATAATAGGGTATACAAGGTCTTCTTCTCAACCTTGCCAGCTTTGGCCTTCGTGCTGGTAGCATTCTTTTTCACATTCCTGTTACCGGACCTCGGCAACATACCTTTCCTCTCCCAGTGTCGCTGGATCGTGGAGTTCATCTCATCAAAGCTGATGGGTCTGGAGAAAGGGTATGAGGCCTCCGTCGGGCTATGCTTGTCGCTGATCATCGGTACTTTGCCGGCCTCTTTAGCAGATACCAAGATCTCAACCGAAGAGAAGGGAATCGAGTATGGGATCACAAACTTCCTCAGGGATCTCGTCGAGAGCAGGAAGTCCGGCCTCAGTCCGGAGAAGTGCATAAGCCAGCTTTCGAAGAGGAACTACGGGAGCCTCACGAAGCACCTTGAGGTGATCGCCAAGCAGGTCGGCTGGGGATTCAGCTTTATTCATATATACAAGACTTTCGCGCAGGACGTCCGCTCTTGGCTCGCCAGGATAAACATGTACCTCTTGGTCGACGCGATACAGGTCGGCGGTGGCACCCCTGATACGCTCGAGACGCTCGCCTCATTCAGCGAGATCAACGTTTCCCTCGAGAAGGAGAAGAAGATGATGCTCAGGCCACTGCTCATCATCCCCTATGTAGGGGCGGGGATACTCGTACTGTTCACCATTGTCTTCCTTGTCTTCTCCAGGTCGATCCTAGTGGTAGCTAAGAGGAGCATCGCTTTCGCAGACTTCGTGCAACTCCTCCTGCCGCCTCTCGTACTCCACGTCTACCTCATGGGGATCGTGGCCGGCAAGATCGGATCAGAGAAGATATCCGCCGGTTTCAAGCACGCGCTATTTCTGACGATCTTCACCTTGATATGCATGTACATAACCCCCTCCGTGACGTCGAGCTTCACCCTGGAGTTGGCGAGCCAGTGAGGGAGATGAGGAGCGCAAGGATGAACTCGAGGCGGGCCATCTCGGCCGTCATATCCTCAGTCATACTCACCTCAGCGGTTCTCGTGATAACCCTGATAGCACAGTACGTGTCCCTGACGATCCTGGCCCAGCAGAGCCAGGACCAAGAATTCGACCAGATGAAGAACAATATCATGCTATTCTCCGAGGTCGTCGAGGACGTTGCGACTAAGCCAGGCACGTCCGGTTACTTGCGTTTCAACCTGATCACGGCTAAGCCAAGCTTCACGCTATCGAAGACGGTTTCCATATCTGTGGATTCGCTAGGAACCGTTTTGCAGGGGAAGACGAGGATGCTGGAGATCCTAGGCGGATCTCTCGTAGGAGTCGCGGGCCAACAGACGATCTCGGGCTCCGACAACTACATCCTTACGAGCCTCTCCTCGAGGCTTGGTAGAGCCTACACCAATCAGTCCAAGGGGGCGTGGGTCGTTATGGACTTTCTGCGCATGAGGGTAACCTATCATGGGTCGTTCTTCTTCTACGACACCGGAGATGGCCATAGCGGTTACCTCAACGTGGTTGAGATATCGTTCATAAACATGAGCTTCGGCACGATCCGGGGTGGAAGCGGGGTTCTGAACATGAAAGCGCAGAACACGAAGCTGAGCGTTATCTCATATAAAACGACTGCCAATTCCTTAACCATTAGCTTCCTCATCGACGGTCAGACTAAAGGCACCTACGGCTTCATTGGATCACCATCCGCTGTCGGAACGATCGTAAATGTGGTGAGATCGGATGTGTTGGTGTTCACGGTGTAGGTGACTACGATGGAACTCTTTAGCCACGTGATAGGGACCGCGGGTCTGTTGATATTCATGTTATTGATCACGGCGTCATTTTCATCGCTACAAAGGATGACGACTTTCGACTTGGTGAAGATACAGCTAAATGAAATAACCGACAGGGTGTCATCCCAACTGTCGTCTCTCATTGTGATGGCCAACTCATCGGACGCAAAAAGCCTGTTCTTCTGCCAGAGCATCGATGTCCCCCAAAGCGTCGGCACCTATGGGTATTCCCTGAGCCTCGGGAGGACTGGAGGCCTCTACAGCGTTAAGGCGAAACTGGACAGATATGGCTTCATAAACGCCACATCGTCTCTGCCATTGAATGG
>Ga0315280_10002306_pt1 | contig 31148 bp, 20 predicted proteins | sample YL17G06_40_MG_FD_203697 | JGI IMG/M metagenome (GOLD analysis project Ga0315280, IMG submission 203697) | Sediment microbial communities from Yellowstone Lake, YNP, Wyoming, USA - YL17G06_40 | ecosystem: Environmental > Aquatic > Freshwater > Lake > Sediment | place: USA: Wyoming | collected... | reverse complement strand
CCGGGGGCAGGGCCGATGGCTCATGGCCCGCCTTCCCCTGCCCCCCGAAGCGACATCGCCGCATCCGGGCCGTGGCGGCGTTCACAAGTCCTTGTATATCAAGAGGTTAAGGCGATTCCGTGCCGGAAGGGACGATGCGCTCATGCGGCGGCGAGGCTCGGCCGCGAGCCCCTCGCGGTTGCCGCCTGTGCCCGCTCTTGAGCAAGCCCAGGTTCCTGAGCGTCTTGAGGTCCCTCGCCGCCCTAGCCCGTGAGCAGCGGTTGGCATTCTGGATGTGCCTATTGCTCGGCCTGCGGCCCGCGAGATACACAGAGAAGATCCACTTCTGCCGCTCGTTCAAGGGGGGCTCTCCGCGTGCCTGACGCCGGGGCTCACGTCTTGCGGTTTTCCAGGAGACTGTAGCAGCATTACGGGCGTAGAGGCTGTCCGAAAAACCGAGGGTCAGGCATATTTATTGAGGCAAACGCGCTTTTGCGTTTGCCTCAGTAAAGTTGTTGCGGTTCTCCTTCCCGGGGCTGAAGCGACATGCCAACCAAAGCCCAACGGCTGGCTTTGGTTGCATATATGCCTGACCCTCGGTTTTTCGGACAGGCTCTTCGACCGCGGTAAGGATGCTACACTATCAAGGTTTCACGCGAATAAAGATCGTGCCGCCGGGCACGTGCTGAGGGGATGACGATGGGCTGGTGGCCTTGGTCAAAACGGGTGCGGTCGGCGGTGCGGTTCATCCGCCTACGCCAAGGCTTCGGCGGGCTTGTCTGCCATAGCCAGAGCGACGGCGGAGAACTCCGCGCCAAGTTCGACTCCGCCCAGACCACGCACGACAACCGCCGCCACTGGGCAAACGCAGACCATCTTGCGGCCGACGCGGCCGCGAACCCCCAGGTCCGGCGTATCCTCCGCAACCGTGCCCGCTACGAGGTGGCCAACAACTCCTACGCCCGCGGGATCGTCCTCACGCTCGCCAACGACGTGATCGGCACCGGGCCGCGACTCCAGATGCTTTTACCCGCCGAAGCCCCGGCGAAGGCGGGCCGGGAATGCGCTGAAGCCGGCGTGAACCAGACCGGGGAAAGCAGGGCCCAGGCACAGGCCTCGGAAGGTTGTCGTGGCGGCCTCTGATCGCGGCGCGCGTGAAAGGCTTGGCGGGCGTCGAGCGCGGTAGCGGACTTGTCCGCCGCCGGGCAGTTGTACCGAGCCCAAACGCGAAATGCCACCGGATCTGCGTCCAGCAAGTTGCGAACCCTGCCGCTTGGCCATCCGCCGATGGTCGCCCCCCCCATCTTGCCTATTCTCCCCGGCTTTCGCGCCGTGTGGAAGGCCCTGGGAGAATACGGCCGCGCGGACGCTGAAATTCAAGCACTGATTTGCATCCTCCCGATTTGTGCGCATAATATTCTACAGTTGACGTGCGCAGGAACAGTACTAAGAACGGTGGGCGGTGCGCGCGTGGGGGGATGCCGGAACAATCCGAGGCTGCCAGACGAAGCATCGGCCGATGCCTGCGCTTCCGCGGGAGGAAGCGAAGGGATCGGCCTGTTTGTTGGTGGAGGTGTAACAGGGGGTAAGACCCTGAATTCTCTGCACGGCTGCGAGAGCCCTAATGGAGGAAACACAATGCGCTGCGCACAGCAAATTGGTGTGGTGGCCGCTTGCGCGATTCTCGCCACGGCCGGCGTCTGCCAGGCAGGTCTGTTGGGCCTAACGGAAATCCGTTACCCGGACATCTACACCAGCAACATCACGGTGACGTACGACGCCGACGGCGCCGCGCCCTACGGCCTCCTTGAGGCCAAGTGGGGGTTGCCCTCGCAACTGACCCTGGCGATGGGCAACTCGCTTGACCTTGACATCTTCGCGAGCACGTTCACGCTTACGGCCAAGTACGACCCGGCCCAGGACAAGTTTATCAGCGGCACCCTGCTCATCGAGGGGGATTACGACGGCCAGCACACGGGCGTCGCTCCTCGGGCCCTCTTCAGTTCCACGCAACTCACCGGCCTGGGTTCTGGCGCCACCGACCGCTTCGAGTTCCTGTTCACCGAAGACGTGCAGACCCCCATCCTTGAGGCCGGACAGACGATAGGCATCATCATGGATGCGCGGTACCTCAGTCCGGGCACCGTGTACGTCGACTCCAATCGAATGGTGGAGGCGCAGTTTGATCAGGACTTCACCGGCAACGGTTTTGCCTATTCTGACACCTTCTACGTGCCCGAGCCCGCGACGCTGGGCCTGCTCTTGCTCGGAGCGATAGGGCTCGTTCGCCGCCGCCGAAGTTGACCTACACAGGCGTCGCCTCGCCAGCGCCTGGTGGCGCTGCAAGGAGCGAGGGGGGCGGGAAGGCCTTGAACGGACGGGGGGAGAGAACCATGGCGAGATTTAAATCCATCAACGCGAAGAGGAGACACGAGCCGTATGGGGCCGTTTCCTGTCCGCCCTCTCGGGCAACGTGCGAGCCGTTGGAGGGCAGAGTCTTGCTGTCCCTCCTGGGGGTGGGGCTTGAACTGCCCACGATCGCCTACGACGCGACGGGCGTCTTGACCTACGATCATCTGTCCTCTGAATTCAAGGCCGGCGCTGTGCCGACGTCGCTGATCATTTCAAACCCGCCGCTTGTGGGCGGCAATGTCCTGGCGCCGAAGGACATGCGGCTGTATATCAACGTGGACAGCACGGGCAATGCTGTGGGCGGCGTGCCCGGTCTGGACGACCTGATGGTCGAGGGCAATGTAGACGTCAAGTCCGCGGGAGTCGTCATCGCCCACTACGAAGGGACTCTCCTGACCGGCGAGGTGATGCAATTCGGTTACTTCGACGAAGGGGTCGGGAGCAGCGCCGACCAGTTCGATTTCCGGTTCAGGCCCACCGGCGGCGCCCTGATGCCGTATTTCCAGGGCCATGACATCGGCGTGGTGATGACCAGCGAGGGCTCCGCCTTCGCGGGCAGTTTTGCCGCCGACTTCAGCGGGGCTGCCAAGGGCACGATTGGCCCGATCGAACTGCTGCCTCCCGCCAGCGTGGCGGGGTTCGTGTATGATGACGCCGATAACGACGGCGTGAGGCAGCCCGGCGAAGGCGGCATCCCCGGCGTGACGGTCGCCCTGACGGGGAACGGCGACCACCCCTTCAACGCCACGGTGACCACGGGCCAGGACGGCTCGTATCTCTTTCCGGGCCTGCGGCCAGGGACGTACATGATCACGGAGACGCAGCCGGACGGGTATCTGGACGGGAAGGACACGATCGGCACGCCTGGGGGGACGGCGGCGAACGACGTGTTCGGCAATGTCGTGCTGAACGCCGGGGTGGGTGGCACGGAGAACAACTTCGGCGAACTGCTGCCGTCGTCGCTGGACGGGTATGTATATGAAGACACGAATAACAACGGCACCAAGGATCCCGGTGAGCCGGGCATCCTCGACGTGGAGGTCGTCCTGACAGGCACGGACGACCTCGGCAACCTGCAGGCGTTCTACAAGACGGCGGCGGACGGCTACTACTCGTTCATGAACCTGCGTCCGGGCACATACACGATCAGGGTGACGCACCCGGCGGGTTACCTGGACGGCATGGACACGCAAGGCAAGCCGGGGACGGGCAAGGCCGGGAACGGCATGATCACCGACATCGACCTGGGCGCCGGCGTCGCGGGTGAGGACAATAGATTCGGCAAACTGAAGCCTGCCAGCCTGTCGGGTGACGTTTACTGCGACGCGAATAACAACGGCATCAAGGATTTCGGCGAGCCGGGCATCACCGGCGTGACGGTCGTCCTGACCGGCACGGACGACCTCGGCCAGTCGGTCAGCCTCCAGGGCACAACGGCCGACGATGGGTCTTACGAGTTCGACAACCTGCGTCCCGGCACCTACGCGATTTCCGAGGTGCAGCCGCCCGCTTACCGCGACGGCCCTGAATCGCTCAACAGTGTCGTGTACCCGGGGACAGTCGGCACAGACTTTATTGCCGACATCGGCGTGTCGGCAGGCTCGGGCGCTGGCAGTTACAACTTCGGCGAGTTGAAGGTGGTGGTCGAGGCGGGGAACGACGCGACGATCAACGAGGGCGGCGCGTTCACCAGTTCCGGGTCGTTTGCCGATCCGGGTTCGCACACTTGGACGGCGATGGTGGACTACGGGGACGGATCGGGCGTGCAGACGCTGGCGCTGAGCCCTGACAAGACGTTCGCCCTCAGCCGCGTCTACGCCGACAACGGGGTCTACACGGTGACGGTGACGGTGACCGAGAGCGATCCTGAAGCGGACTATGGGAGCGACACGGCGACGGTGACAGTCAACAACGTCGCGCCGACGGGGGCCCTTGGCAGCGACAGCGTGACCTACGGCAATAACTCGACGGTCTCGTTCTCCGCCCAGCACGATGACTCGAGCGTCGATACAGCGGCGGGATTCCATTACAGCCTTGCCACCTCGGTCGGCGGTCTCGCAACTACCTACGCTGCGGCCGGCACTAGCGCTTCGGCGCCCTTTACCTTCGACGCCGGAGACCACAGCATCTATGGGCGCATCTTCGACAAGGACGGCGGCTTCACGGAATACACCACGACTGTGCATGTGAACAAGGCCGACGCCGTGGTCACGGTCAGCGGCTACACGGCCGCCTGTGACGGCAAGGCCCACACGGCGACCGGAACTGCAACAGGCGTGAAAGGCGAATCCCTGAGCGGGCTGGATCTGAGCGGCACCACGCACACGGACGCCGGCAATTACCCGGCCGACGCATGGAGTTTCGCGGGGGGCACCAACTACAACAACGCCAGTGGCACTGTCCACGATATCATCGACGATACGCCGCCGACGGTCGAAGCCGGGGCAGACCAGATAGTCAGCAAGGATGAGCGCGTAACGCTTACCGGTACATTCAAGGACAACGGCGTAGATTGGGGTGAGACTTACACGACGTCGTGGGCAGTGACGGACCCAAGTGGCAATCCGGCACCCATTGAATGGTCGGACGATGCGCCGACCTTCGTGGCGGCGGACTATGGGGTGTACACGGCGACGTTCACGGCGACAGATGCGGCCGGAAACGTCGGCGACGATTCGGCCTTGGTGATCGCGCCCTATGGCCTCGGGGTAGTGCCCGGCGGTGGGACGCAACTAGTTGTCGTCGGCACCAATAACGATGACGACATCGACGTCAAGGTCAAGGACGGCGACGCTAACACGTTAGAGATCAAGATCAGGATCAAGACCGAGATCGGGTCGTTCAAGCAGTGCTCGTGCCACCAAGGGTCCTTCAAGGAGGTTCTGTTCAGGGCCGAGGTACCGTACCCCACGGGTCTGGCCAGGATCATAGTCTACGGGCTTGGGGGGAACGACAGAATCAAGGTCGATAGCGGGAAGGCCGACGTGCAGGGATGGCTCTTCGGCGGCGACGGCAACGACGACCTTCAGGGCGGCAAGGGCGACAGTGTGCTGGTCGGCGGCGATGGCGACGACATCCTCAAGGGCGGGAGCGGCCGCAACCTGCTGATCGGCGGCAAGGGCTCCGACCGCCTGGAGGGCAAGAAGGGGGAGGACATCCTCATCGGCGGTTACACCGACTTCGACGACGATGTCTTGGCCCTATGCAAGATCATGCGCGAGTGGACGTCTAGCGACGCGTTCGACACACGACGCAAGCAACTGGACGGCAGCATGACCGGCGGCGAGAATGGTTCCATCTACCTCATTGCCGACACCATGACAAACACTGGCCAGACTATCACACTTGGCACCGTGCACGACGACGATGCCGCGGACGTCCTTGAGGGCGGCAGCGGCTCCGACTGGCTGATCATGGAGACTGACAAGGGCGCGGGGTTGGTCCGGGATGTGGCTGTCGGTGTCCAGAAGGGCGATTACATCACCGATATTGGCTGATCGGCAAGTACCAAGTGATGACGTAACCGAGGATGCACGCGGGTCGCCCCGCCGTGCATCCTCGACTTTCGGGGGCCCTTTGGCACAGTCGCATGGGCTGTGCAGGATTGACGGATTTTCAGCCGGGGGCGGCTGGGCAATACGGACAGGTTGGCCGAAGGGGTGCACCGTGCCGACGGGGGCGGCTGTCTTCGGACTCGACGGGGCCCTCGTCACGACCGGCGAGATGCGCTACCGGGCATGGCTGCGGGTGGCCAGGGAAGAGGGCATCCCGTTCGACTGGAAGATCAACGACCGGATGCACGGCATCAGCCGCGAGGCGAGCCCCGCGGACCTTCTGGAGTGCGCCGCCCGCCCCTACGCACGCCGGGGAAGGCCGCCTTGGCGGAGCGCAAGAATCGCTATTAACTGGAACTCCTGGAGCCGCTGACCCCCGCCGACATGCAGCCTGGCGCGATGCAGGTGCTGGGGGAACTGAAGGCCCGCGGCGTCAAGGTGGCGGTCGGCTCCTGCAGCACGAACGCGCCGCTCGAGCGGCTCGAAGGGGGAATGTTACGCCCGGAAGTAGACTCGGCACCGCGTACGTACAACGCCCCCTCTCCGAAGAGCCGCCGCCTTACCTACGCAGAATCTCACCCCCCCTTGCGCCGGGCGGGGGAGTCGCGCAAGACTTGCGGCCAAACGGCGTATAACGATTAGACAGCATACCACAGATTAGCGGCAATACCAGGCGTACGGCGCGAAAGGCAGGGGCTTGACTTTGGCGCAGCGAACGTGGAGACTGGTTGCCGTGCCGCAGACCGCACATGTAGGGCCTCACCCTGCGAGGCCGGTGGATCCGTGCTGAGATGCTTGCGCGGGGGGGAACGCCATGTCTGAAGACAGCCCTGAAGCCCCGAAGGTCGACAAGCCCAGGGGTTGCCCGAACCGAGCGGACCGGGAAGCACCGACCTCCCGACGGCCAGCGATAGCGGGGCGCCGGCCGCCCAGCCGCACCCCAACACGTGGGAGGAAGTGCTGCCCGTCAACCTGCCCGAGGTCGGGCAGCTGTGGGGCAAGTACCTGATTGAGAAGAAACTCGGCGAGGGCGGCCAGGGGGTCGTATTCCAGGCGTTCGACCAGTTGGGTCTGGCCGGCCACGTGGCCCTGAAAGTGCCCCGTGGGGGGATTCCGGCGGACCGGGTCCGTGCGTGGGTCGACGCCGAGGTCCGGCCGTTGACCCGCCTCGACCACCCCCATATCGTTCGCGTCGTGGATGCCGGGGCCGTCGAAGATACGCCGTACGTGGCCACCCGGCTTGCCCTCGATGCCCTTCCCCTGGACGCTTACGTTAAGGTCCACCCGGCGTCGCGTCGTCAGATTCTAACCTGGATGATCCAGCTGACCCAAGCCATCGGCTGCGCGCACGACCAGGGGATCATCCACCGCGACCTCAAGCCGAGGAACATCCTGATCCTGCCCGGCGGCAGGCCCCTGATTACCGACTTCGGTATCGCGAGCCTGATCAGCGTTTACCAGCCACAGCAGGAATCGAACGGTTCCGGCACACCGCCGTTCATGCCGCCCGAGCAGGCCAGAGCCGACCGGGAGGCCGATCACCGCGTCGACCTCTTCGCCCTTGGCGGGGTGCTGAAATTCCTTCTGGAAGGCGCCGGCCCGTATGGAAAGACGGCGCACGTACTGGAGGCGGCGAAGGTGGGGAACGTCCAGAAAGCCGACACCGGGGCCGGGCCGGGCGCCCGCCGCGCGATGGCACGGATCGCCAACCGGGCTCTGGAGCCCGAGGCGAAGAATCGATTTGCCACGGCGGCCGAGATGGCACAGGCCCTTCGCAGTGTTCGGCGCCGCGGCGTTCTGGGCGTTGTGGGCGCTATCGCCTTGGTCGTCATCGCCCTGGTGGTCATCGAGGCCGTGCGATGGCGCGACGGTCCGCCACGGGACGCCGGCTTGGCGGTAGTCGCGCAGACGGACCAGCGGCTCCTGGCAGGCGACAAGGGGAAGGCCGCCGAGGGATACCAGGCCGTCCTGCAAATGTCCCAGGCGGGGCCGGAGTCGAAGGCGGATGCTGCGGCCGGCCTTGGGCGCATTGCCTCTGCGGACGGGCGGCCACAGGACGCGATGGATTACTACAGGCAGGCGCTGGAGTGGAATCCGAACTGCAAACGGGCCCTTGCCGGCCTCGCGGTCCTCTTGGCTGAGCAGGGGCGGTACGGCGAGGCGTTGGCGCCCCTGCGCGCCCATGCGGACGATGCCTTGCTCGCCCGGCTCGCCCGGCGGATCGAGCAGAGCATCGCGCTGCGCGACAGCCTGGCGCAGACGGACCACATTCGCGCCATGGTCGATGACCTTGTCAAACAGTACAAGGAGAGGCCGAGACCGGCGCCGGGCCTGGCCGAGGATTCCTGGACGAGCCGGCCGGTGGCTGTCTGCTTCCACAAGGTCGTCTCGGCGGGGGGCCTCTCACTTTCTGAGGGAGAGGACGACCTGCTGGTCAGCGAGATGACGGCTGCCCTGCTGGACCGCGGGCGATTCAAGGTGGTCCAGCGTGAGGAACTGGACCGCATCCTCCAGGAACTCCGGATCGCCACCTCGGCCCTGGCCGACCCGAGCGCCGCCCTGCGTTTTGGGAGACTCCACTCGGCGCGTGCCCTGGTGGCGGTGACCGTCAACCGCAGCGCCGAGGAAACGCGCATCTCCCTGCAGATCGTCGACACCGAGACGTCGGAGGTGCACGGCGTCACGCCCGAGAAGGTCAAGGGGGCGGTGGAGGCGGCAGCGGTTCAGCGGCTGGTGCTGGCACTGGAAACCGTGCTCGAGAAGGCGTTTCGGATTCGCGGCCGGATCTCCCAAGCCACGGAGGGCGTTGTCACGCTGAACATCGGCCGCACAGTCGGCGTCCGCGACAAGGCGGTGTTCTCGGTCTTCGCCGACGAAGATTCGTCGGCCGCCATCGGCGAATTGCAGGTGACCAGCGTCCGCGACGAATCGTCCCTCGCGGCGGTGGTCCCGGGAACCGGGCCGATCAAGGCTGGCTGGCGTGTTCAAGCGAAACCATAGCGGCTGGCGCTGGAGCCTTCCTGCCAGGGCCCTGTGCCTCCTCGCCGGCGCCATGGCGCTTGCAGCGGGGGGCTGCGCGGGGCCCGCGCCGCTGCGCGATCACTGGACACAGACCTACGATCCCGAGCGCCTGGGCGCCAGCCGTGAGCAGATCGCCAAGAACTTCAATCTTCACCGGGGGCGATGGTGGAGTTACTACTCTCGCGGCTGCTGGTACCTTGAACTCGGACACGCCGAGGCCGCGGCGGCCGACTTACGCCAGGCCGTCGAACTGCGCCACGCCGATAAACGCGACGCCCGCAGTTACGGCATGCACTTCTGGGACTACTTCCCCCACCGCGAACTCGGCGTCGCCCTGTTTCAGACCGGACGGTTGGCGGAGTCGGTGGACGAACTCCGGTCTTCGCTGGTCAGTGAGGATTCGGCGCGGGCGAAGTTCTACCTGAACAAGGCCCGCGCGGCCCTCCTCAGGCAATCGGGGGCCGACAATGAGCCGCCCGTCATCCGGATCGAAACGCCCGGGGGCCGGATCCTCTCGAACCGCCTGGCGGTCCCCTTGCGCGGAACGGTGACGGACGACCAGTTCGTCGCCTCGGTATCGATCACGGGCCGGGACCTGTTCATCGAACTGGCGCAGCCGCGCATCGATTTTGAGGAGGAAATCCGCCTGAAGCCGGGCGCGGGCACGGTCGAGGTCCGCGCGGCGGACCTGGTCGGCCGGACCGCCTCCGCCCAGGTCCCTGTCATCATCGACGTGGTTCCGCCGGTTCTCTGCGTGCACGCCATCGCGCCGGGCCGGGCCCCTGGGGACCCCGTGACGGCCGACCTGACGACCCTCGATGACTTCGCCCTTGACGAGATCCGCGTGGGAACCATCCGGGTGCCGTGCGACGGGGCGAAGGAGAAAGTACTGCGGGGCCTCGAGGCCAGACCCGACGCCGGCGGCCTTCGGGTCACCGTCACGGACCAGGCCGGTAACGTGACGACCGCCGTGCTCGCCGTGCCTGCCCGCAGCCCGGCGCCAGCGTTGCGGGATGGCCTGCCGGTCCGGTTCGCGCGGTTGGCGGCGCTGGGGCCGGAGGGGGGCTGGGCGCCCGGCCCCGCGCGCGGCCGGCCACGCGTCATCCCCATCAGCCACGACCTCGGCCTGTTCGGGCAGGACCGCCCCTTCCCGGCGGCTTTTTTCGAGGCCGCGGACACCAGCGGCGGGATCGTGGCCGTCGGCGAGACGCCCCAGCACGACACGATGCCGCCGCGGGTCCGCCTCAATAATCTGCCCAGCGGCGAGGGCGATGTGACGACCACCACGGCAGACGCCATCTTCGTGGACGGCTGGGTGGAGGATCCCACCGGCATCGCCTCCATCGCCGTGAACGGAGAGAGCGAGATGCTCGCCAAAGACAAGAGCATCCTGGTCGCCTTTAACCACTGGGTTCCCCTGGAGCCGGGCCTGAACACCGTTATCGTCACCGCGACGGATCTGGCCGACAACACGGCGCGTCTGGCCCTGCGGGTCGAGCGGCGGCAGCCCGAGCCGTTCACCCCGGCCGCCAGGTACGCCGTGGCCCTCCTGCCCCTGGAAGAACTCGGGCCGCAGAAGGGCAAAGCCACCGACGTTTACGAGAAGATCATCCAGGCCCTGGATTCCCCGCCAAAGCGCTTCAGCCTGATCGAGCGCCGGCGGGAGGTCATCGAGCGGATCCTGACCGAGCACGAACTGGTCGCCCTGGCGGACAAACGCACCGCGATCAGCGTGGGAAGAATCATCTCTGCCGAGGGCATACTCTATGGCACGATTGCCGAGGGCGCCTCGGACGTGACCATCTACCTGACCTTGACGGATACCGAAACGGGCAAGGTCCTTTACGGCACCGATGTCTACGACAAGAGCAAGGACTCGCCAACCCTCTCGCGGCTGGCCGACGGGCTGGTCTCGAAACTCAAGCGGGCGTTTCCGATGGTGACCGGCCGGGTCGAGGGCATCGAAGAGGCAACGCTGCTCCTTGCCGTCGGCAGGCGCCAAGGTCTCCAGACCGACATGCGGCTCCTTCTTTACCGCGAGGAGCAGGTCGCCGGCCAGCCCTTGCTCAGGCCGCTCAAGTTGCCCGACGGCAGGCCCATCGAGGCAAGGGTGACGGACGCGGGCGAGAACGCTTCGGCGGCCGTCCTGCGCAACGCCGAGGCCGCTGCCATCATCAAGGCCGGCGACAAGGTGGTGACCAAATGAACGCCGTCAAGCGTTTCTGGCCAGCAGCCCGCCACATTTATTTGTGGGGGTGCGGCGCCGGCTGCGTGGTGGGCAGTCTTGCCCGCCGCGCTTCTCGTGCCCACAGTCTCAAGCACGGCGGACTACTAGCGGCGGTGGCGGCCATCGCCACGGTCCTCTGCGGCCCGGCGCTGTACGCCCAGTTGGCGCCGCCTAACATCACGGTGACCCCGAAGCCGGTGGGTTCCGGCGCGCGGGCTCTCGGGGAATCGGCGTTCATTGCCGTGGCCGATGACGCGACGGCCGCCTCGTGGAACCCCGCCGGCCTGGTCCAGTTGGAGAGGCCGGAGGCTTCCTTTGTCGGGGCCTGGACGTTCGACGTGGACCATTTCGGCTCCTCCTCGCGGGATATCCGCCTCGGCCGCACGGAGTGGGACCAACCGGAAGTCAACTTCATGAGTTTCGCGCTGCCCTTCACCGTGGCGGGCAAGGACGTGGTGGCCTCGGTGAACTACCATCAGGTCTATGACTTCGGCCTGAACCTGAAGTTCAACCAGGCGGTACGCGGGCCAGGCACGCTCCTGCCGCTTAGGCTGGGCGTCAAGTCTGAAGGGGCCGTCGCGGCCACATCGCTGGCCGCCGGTATCTCGCTGACCCCGTCCCTGATGCTCGGCGCTGCGCTGAACTTCTACGGCAATCGGCTGGGCGGGACCGACGCCTGGCAGGTGAAGACGCGAGCCTCCGGCCATGGCCTCCTCGGCGGTCTGCCCGCGACCGTAGGCTTCGCGAACACGGAGACGTTCGACAACTTCCACGCCGTCAACGCCACCGTCGGCCTACTGTGGGACGCGTGGGCCAAGAACGACCAGAGCCTGACGTTCGGCGGCGTCGTTCACACCCCCTTCACCGCCGACGTGGACCGCAGGACGGACACCACCACCGTGCTCAACGGAGCGGTCAACCGATTGAAGACCGATGAGAATATGAAAATCAACTTCCCGCTGTCCGTGGGGGGAGGTGTGAACTATCGGATGTCCGACGCCTGGAGCATCGCCTCTGACGTTCAATGGACGGACTGGTCCGAGTTCGAGCAACGGGACTCAAGTGGGCGGCGGAGTTCCCCGATTGGCGGCGGACCTCCCGGCCATATCGCCGATACCGTGGCTGTGCGTCTGGGCACGGAGTATCTCATCTTCCTGAAGAACTCGGTGCTTGCCTTGCGCGGCGGCGTCTTCCGTGAGGAGCGGCCGGCGTTGGGCAATGCGATGGGCGTCTACGGCTATAGCCTGGGAGCCGGGTGGTCCACCAAACGCTACAGCGTGGATTTCGCCTACCAGTTCCGCTGGGGAGACGACGCCAGCGGGCGAAACCTCGGCCTCGACCGGGCCACGCGGTATCGCATCGAGGAGCACATGCTCGTAGCGTCTCTCATAGTGTACTTCTAACGAGGCAAGGAGGAGGGCCCGATACCACATCGCCAATCTGTCAATCAGTGCGCGACGGGCGGCTGATCTGTCGCGCACAAGAGTGCGGATGCGCGTCTCGTATCAGGCGTGCAGGGGAACCCCTACGGCCTCTTCGATGCAGAGGCCCTCGAGGCCGATGATGTAAAGGTCGCGCCCTGCCTTGAGCAGAGTCGCTCTCAGAAGGGCCAGTCTTGCGAGGGCGCCGACGGTGGCGTCGGTTGTCTGCGTGAGGCTGATACAGACGGGCCCTTGCGTCCGCGTTGCCGCGATGCGATCTGCTATCGCGCACGCATCGCCATAAGACAGAAAAACACCATCGTGCCGAACTGTCAGTTCACCCAGCGCTTCCATGGCTTGGCCTCCTGCTGCCCTGCCTGCCTTGCTGCTGTCACTACCTCCTATGCCGGACAGCCGCCGATCTTGCGCAGAGGAATGGGGGAAGGAACCGGCCAGTGTTACCCTGGGGGATGCCTTAGAGCCTATCCGAAAAACCGTGGGTCAGGCATATTTATTGAAGCAAACGCGCCTTTGCGTTTGCTTCAAGAAGGTTCTTACCTTACTGTAACCGCCGGGCTGCACGAATATGCCAACCAAAGCCCAACGGCGGGCTTTGGTGGCATATATGCCTGACCCACGGTTTTTCGGATAGGCTCTTAGCGACGTCCTGCTTTCCTGGGGTTCCTTCGGTTTGCGCTTGCGGCAGTCCTCGCAGGAGGATAGAAGGAGTAGCGGCCAGCCAGGCCTTGCTTGCGCGGACACGGCGAGGTTCGGTGGAACAAGGGGGCACGCGATGAGACGCGACGACAACACCGACATGGGGGGGCCCATCGAGGAGTTCCCGCCGACCCAGTGGACTCAGATCGCGGGCGCCTTGACACGGGATCTGGCGCGGCGCCGGCAGATCCTGGGCGAGATCCTGTCCAGGTACTGGAAGCCCGTCTATGCTTACCTTCGCCGCAAGGGCCGCAACGACCCGGACGCGAAGGATCTGACGCAGGGTTTCTTCGAGACCGTCGTCCTCGGCCGGGATTTGATCCGGAAAGCCGACCGGCCCAAGGGCCGGTTTCGGGCCTTCCTCCTGGCCTCTCTGGATCGGTATGTCGCGAGCGTCGGGCGGGCCAAACGCGCCAAGAAGCGGTCGGCACGCGGGTGTCTGGTGAGTCTCGATGACCCGGAGGTGGCAAGGACCTATGAGCCGCGGGATTCGGTCACCCCGGACGATGCCTTCGTCCACGCCTGGGCCTCAGAACTGCTGGGCCAGGTGCTCGCCGAGGTCGAGAAGTCCTGCCGCGCCGATGGCCTGGCCGCCTACTGGGAAGTGTTCCGCGAGCGATCCCTCCTGCCCATCATGGAGAACGCCGCGCCCCCGTCGCTTTCCCAGATCTGCGCCGAACACGGCATCCCAACCGAGGCCCAGGTATCGAACATGATCGTGACCGTCAAGCGGCGGTTCCAGGCCGCCCTGAGGCGACGGGTGCGGGAGTCGGTGTCCTCCGACGCCGAGGTGGACCCGGAAATCCACGACTTGATGCGGATGCTCGCGGAATCGAGCGCAAGATTCTGAGGCCACCGGCGTATTTTGTGGCAGGGGGGATAGCGCATCGTGCTCCGAGGACGCAGAACTGCCGCAGGCGCGGGCCCGATGAGGGAGTGGCCATCGTGGGGAACACCTCAACGTTCGCGTTGACCCCGGGGCAATTGGCGAAACTCATGGCCCTGGGCACCGATGGGCGAGCGCCGCGCGAGGACCTTGACGCCGACAACCAGATGGCTGGCCTGCTGCGAGACCGACTGGCAGACCCCCTGAGGTTCGAGCGCGAGGCCATCAATGCCCTGCCGCCCGCCCTCGCAGACGTATGCCGCGAACTGACCGCCTTGGCCAACCGCCCCCTCGGCGAGGTCTTGCTGGATCCGGGCACCGATCTTCGAGTTCTCGAAGCCGTCAAGGAATACGGCAAGAGGCTGGCGGCGAGCCAGAAGGACGGCAGGGAGCACGCGGCGGCCCTGGCGATTTACTACGCGGCTATTGCGGCCGCCCTGGTGTTTCACCGCCGCCGGATCACACGGCATACCTGCGGATCGCTGGACCGTGCTTTCGGCCTCTTGGTCGGTAAGGCATGGACACCGCAAGACCTCGCGGCGCTCTTTGCCAAGGCTCGGGAAGTCTGTCAGAACGCCACCCGACGCTCCTGACCCACCGTGCCACTGTCCAACCTCAAAGCGCCATAGGCCGCCACGAACCTGGCGGAATCTCGGCGCGACTCCTCCCCAGTTTCCCTCTTATCGGCGCAGCGCGGCGCCCCGACTTGCGTATGAGGAGACAGAGCAAAGGCGGCGGCCAGAGGCAAGACCTTGAACCGGCCGACCGGCACACGCAAAGAGGGCCATCATGAGTACCGCAGCGGGGTTTCTCCAAAGGCCGGCGTTTCTGCCGGAGACTTGGCACGCGGATGCGCCCCCGGCCGTCGAGGCCGTTCCGGACGGCCTCCGCCTGCCGCCGGAACTCCTCGATCTCTTGCCCCGGCATACCCCAATCGTGGATCTGGGCTGCGGCACGGGGCAGACGTGCCTGAACCTCGCGCTAAGGGGGTACTTTGCGCTCACGGGGGTCGACGACGATCCGGCGGCTATCGAGCGGGCGCGGGCGTCCGCGGAGCGGATCGAGGCCAGGCCGCTCCCCAGGTTCCTCGTCGGCAACGTCACCCGGCTTGCGTTTCCGGATGATTCCTTCGGCGCCGCCGTCATGCAGCGGATTCTGACGACCCTCGGCGCGGCGAGGGACCGGGTGCGGGCGGTCTGCGAGGCGCGCCGGATCCTGAAGCCGGGCGGCCGGTTGTATGTCGCAGAGATCGCCCAGATGTGGCACGATCCGCAGTACGGGCGGTGCTACATGGACGGCTGGCGCGAGACCGGCGACATAGGCACCTTCCGCGCCAGCGATCCCGAGACCGGACAGGCCCTGCCCTACGTGCACCATTACTCGGAACGGGAACTGGTCGGACTGCTGGCCGGCGCCGGCTTCGAGATCGTGCAGTTCCGCTACGAGGTATTCGCCACGCGGCTCGGCCGACAGGCGAATGGCATGATTCTCGTGGCGCTCCGCGGCCAGGAGACCGAACATGGGCGTGGGCCAGGCGCGGCCTGTGGGGCTGAGGGTCTCGGACAGGCGGGCGCGGCGACTCGGTCTCTCGGCAGAGGCAAGAAGGTCCCGGAGTTGCTTTGTGGGGAATATGTGCTATAATCCGAAACGGACTTCCAGTCCCAGGTGCTGTGCCGATCATCTCTCGGGCCTGGGGGATGGCCGGTTCAACGGAGGGGGGACCATGAGCCGCCAGGTGATCCGTTCTCACGCCGCCGGCCCTTTGTTCGAGCCGGTTGAGCCGCGTGTGCTCTTGAGTGTCGCGCTCGCTGGGCCCGACATGCCCAACAGTCTAGTGCTCTGCCCGCCTGAACCGGATGAGACGGAGTTGGCGACGGTTCGGGTGGCGAGCGGCCCGCCCCCCTCACCGGCCAAAGACGAGGCGCTCGACGTGGCAGCGCCCTCGCTGCTGGCGGTGCAGCCGCCGGACCTTGTGCCGTACAAACCGGATTTCTGGAACGATCGGATTCCTATCGGTTTGACGCCACTCAAGGCCTCCGACGCGCATTCTTACACGGGGCCCTACTACGACACGCAAACCCTCTACTTCAACTGGGCAAGCGCCAACCAGGGCGAGGCCACCGCTGTTGGCTACGCGGTCCGCGTTGAGGTCACTGGAGTCGGGGGCGACACCTGGAACTGGCCCGACATTACCACAGAGAGCGGATGGTGCACCTGGCTGGACCCGGACCTCGAGGTCGGTCCTCTCTCCGAGGGTCCGCACACGTTCAAATTGTGGTTGGACTATACGAACGTGGTCGACGAAGGGGCAGCGGGCGAGGACAACAACTACTATGAACGGACGATCACCGTGCTTCCGGGAGGTGCCAAGCCGGACCTGGTGCCATATAGGCCGGACGTCTGGAACGACGTCATCCCCATTGGCACTAAGCCGTTGGCGGGAACCGATGCTCACACCTACAGCGGCCCTTACTATGCCGACGAACCGCTCTACTTCAACCGCGCCTATGCCAACCTGGGCTGTGCGCCGGCATCGGCGTTCGCGGTGCACCTCGAGATCACGGGCGCTGGGGGGGCCACGTGGGATTGGCCCAACGACACGATGCCGCAAAACCAAATCGGATTCCTCAAAAGCGACCAGTATCTCGGCGTGCTGGGGGCGGGGGAGCATACGTTCAGACTGTGCGTAGACTACACGAACACCGTGGACGAGGGACCCGGCGAAGACAATAACTATTACGAGCGGACCATTACGGTACTCGACCGTCCCTCTGCATACCAGTTCGAGAGGATGTGGCCGACGCTGCAGCAGCCGTGGTACTTCGATCACCCCAACGATGTGGCGGTGGACAGGGCCGGCTTCGTGTATGTGGTCGAAAGGACCAGCCGCCGCATCCAGAAGTTCACGGCGGACGGGCAATTCGTGGTCAACTGGGGCTCCTGGGGCAGCGGCGAGGGGCAGTTTGGCGAACCGTATGCCGCCGCCTCCGCGGATGGCTTTGTCTACGTCGCCGATGCCTACCGAGACTGCGTCCTCAAGTTCACCGCCGATGGGCAGTTCGTGCGAGAATGGGGTCGCCACGGCAGCGCCGAGGGCGAGTTCGACCGGCCCGTCGGTATCGCGGCCGATCCCAGCGGGTTCGTGTACGTGACCGACATGCGGAACAACCGCATCCAGAAGTTCACCGCCGATGGCCAGTTCGTTGCCCAGTGGGGAACAAGCGGCGCCGGCGAGGGCCAGTTCAAAGGCCCCTGCGCCATCGAGGCCAGTCCCGACGGATTCGTCTACGTCACCGACGTCGGCAACAAACGCGTCCAGAAATTCACTTGCGAAGGCGGGTTCGTGACCGAGTGGGGCGGGCCGGGCCCAGAAGACGGCCAGTTCCAGGATCCCGCCGGCATCGCGGTCGACGCCAGCGGCTTCGTCTACGTGGCCGACCACGATCAGGACCGCATCCAGGAATTCACCTCCGACGGACAATTCGTGAAGGCCTGGGGAACGTTTGGCCGAGGCACCGGCCAGTTTGCGGGCGCCGCGGGCCTGGCTGTCGACGGCCGCGGGGTCCTTTACGTCTCCGATGAGGATAACCTCCGCATCCAAGAGTTCTCACTGGATGGAGAGTTCCTAGACCAGTGGGGAAGCCAGGGCACGGGCAACGGCGGCTTCTTCTACCCCGCCGATGTGGCCTTGAGCGGCTCCCACCTCTACGTGGCCGACTACTGCAACAATCTAGTCCAGGAGTTTACCATCGACGGGCAGTTCGTGAAGCAGTGGGGTCAGGCCGGCTCCGGCCCAGGGCAGTTCGCGGGCCCCATCGGCCTCGCCTTCGACAGCGGGGGCAACATCTACGTGGTCCAGGAGAATAACCACTGCGTGCAGGAATTCACCGCCGACGGCGCCTACGTGACCCAGTGGGGAACCCCAGGGAGCGGAGAGGGGCAGTTCTCCTGGCCGTCGGCTGTGGCCATCGACGCGCATGGTAACGTGTACGTGTGCGACACCGGCAATAACCGCATCGAGAAGTTCACCGCCGATGGCCAGTTCGTTGCCCAGTGGGGAACACCCGGCGCCGGCGAGGGCCAGTTCCAGGATCCCGCCGGCATCGCGGTCGACGCCAGCGGCTATGTCTACGTGGCGGACGCCGCAAACTACCGCGTACAGCGGTTCAAAGCCGATGGCGAGTTCGACTGCCAGTGGGGGTCGCAGGGCTCGGCCGACGGCCAGTTCGCGTATCTCTACGGCATAGCCGCGGACCGCCTGGGCTCGGTCTACGTGTCGGAACGCAACCGCGTCCAGGTGTTCACGTCCACCGGCGACTTCGTCGCCAAGTTGGGGGTGTTCTCCGTCGCCGGATCGCAGCCCGGGCAGTTCAATGGCGCGGCCGGCATGGCCATCGATGCCGATGGCAGACTATACATCGCCGACGCCCTCAACAACCGCATTCAGCGGTTCAGGCCTGTCCGTCCGGACACCGGCGTGGCGAAGGCCATCGTCGTGGCCGGGGGCGGGGCGTTTCCGGGCAACAACATCTGGGACGCCACGCAGATGAACGCCAACTTTGCATACCGGGCGCTCACCTACCAGGGGTTTACGAAGGAGACGATCTATTACCTGACGAGCGACACGGACCTGGACCTCGATAACAACGGCGTGCCCGACGATGTGGACGGCGACGCGACGTGTGCCAATCTGAAGCAGGCAATCACCAACTGGGCCGCCGACGCCGACAGCGTAGTCGTGTACCTGGTGGACCACGGCGGCACGGGCACGTTCCGCATGAGCGGCACGGAGACCCTGGCGGCCGCGAACCTCGACGACTGGCTCGACGCGCTCCAGGCGCAGATTCCCGGCCGCCTCATTGTGATCTATGACGCCTGCAAGTCGGGGAGTTTCCTGCCGGCGCTCTCGCATCCGGAGGGCGACAAGCAGAGGATCGTAGCCGCCTCCAGTGCCGCTGACCAGAGCGCGTACTTCGTAACGAACGGGTCCATCTCGTTCTCGAACTTCTTCTGGACGCAGGTGTTCAACGGCCTGGACCTCGCCGATGCGTTCATTCTGGCAAGGCAGGCCATCTCCGGCAGCCTGACGCAGATGCCGCAACTGGATGCCGACGGCGACGGCCTGGCGAACGAGGCGGCGGACCTTGAGGCGGTCCGGAACATCTGGATCGGCAGCGGGACCTGCGCTGCCGGCTTGGCCCCCCAGATCGGAGGCGTCTCGCCGGACCAGACGATCCCGCAGGGGAGCGCGGCCCTCGTGTATGCCTACAACGTGACAGACGACGACGGCATCGCCCGGGTCTGGGCGGTCGTGCGTCCGCCGGACTGGACGCCGGGGGCCTCGGGGAACCCGGTGGTCGGGTTCCCATCGTTTGACCTCGCGCCGGTCGCGGGCAACCGCTGGGAGGCCACATACGCGGGCTTCAGCATTCCCGGGACGTACCAGGTGGCTATCTACGCGCGGGACCGGGCCGGGAACACGTGCGCCCCGCAGATCACCATGGTCACGGCCTCCCATCCGCTGACGCACAAGGCCGTGGTCGTGGCGGGCGGCCCGTCATCGGATGCCATGTGGCCCTCCATCGAGAAGAACGTGCAGGCGGCCTATCAGGCGCTGCGGTTCCAGGGCTACAAGGACGACGACATCTACCTCCTGAGTCCCGTGGGCCTGTCGGGCGTGGACGGGACGCCGTGCTTGAGCAACGTCGAGTATGCGCTGACGACGTGGGCGGTTGCCAACACAGAAGACGTGACGGTGTACCTGGTGGGCGGGGGCGGGGCCGGGACCTTCCGGCTCAGTGCGACCGAGACGCTGGCGGCGGCGGACCTCGATGGCTGGCTCGATGCCCTCCAGAACCAGATCCCCGCCAAGGTGACGGTGGTGTACGACGCCTGCCAGTCGGGGAGTTTTCTGCCAGCGCTCGCGCCGCCGGCGGGGATGTCGCGGATCCTGATCTCCAGTGTCCGGGCTGGCGAGTCGGCCGGGTTCCTGTCGGGCGGCGACGTGTCTTTCTCGAAGTTTTTCTGGAATGGCGTGCTCAACGGGGCGAACGTGCGCGACGCGTTCCGGGCGGCCGCCTCGGCGATGGCGTTTGCCAGCGGCCAGACGGCCCAATTGGACGATAACGGCAACGGCATCGGCAACGAGAAGGCTGACGGCCAGATGGCGCGCCAGACCGTAATCGGCTCAGGGATCATGCTCGGGGGTGACGCCCCGCTCGTCGGGTCGGTCTCGCCGCCGCAAACACTGCATGGCGAGACGCCGGCCACGCTCTGGGCCGACGTGACCACCACCGGCACGATCGAGCGGGTCTGGGCAATCCTCACGCCGCCGCAGTACGCGCCGGCTCCCGGGGAGCCTGTAACCGACCTTCCGACGGTCGATCTCATTCATACAAGCGGCAATCGGTACGAGGGAACCCTCAGCGGCTTCGATCACATCGGGACCTACGATGTGGCCATCTACGCGATGGACGCCGAGGGGAACGTCTCGCAACCGCAGTCGACGGCGGTGCAGCAGACGGTCGGGGCGGACGAGTACGAAGACGACAACACGTGTCTGGCGGCCCGGCCGATCGTGATAGGCGGCAATCCCCAGGCCCACAATTTCTACGCGTCAGGCGACGAGGACTGGGTGAAGTTCTACGGCCTGGCGGGGACCCCGTATGCGATCGAGACGTCCGATCCCGGTCCGCGTGCCGACACCGTGATCGAACTCTACGACAGCGACGGCGAGACGCTCCTTCTGAAATGCGACGCTGGTGGCGCGGGCGAGGGAGAGTCGACGGATTGGCTGTGCCCGACCGACGGGATGTACTACGTGCGGGTGCGGTCCTGGGACCCGGCAGTCTTCGGCCCTCGGACGGACTACCAGTTGCAGGTCTTCATTCCGGGAGGGCAGTGGCCGGGGTTCATCACGGGCGTGGTGCGCGACGCGGTCACCCAGGCGGGCATCGCCGGGGCTGTCGTGACGGCCATGCCGAAGGGAACCGAGGTGGACCCCGCCGCCGCGGTGACCAACTCCGACGGCGTCTACCAGATGTGCCTGGTGGACGGGATATACGCGGTGAAGGTGTCGGCAAAGGGTTACGTCCCCAAGACGATCGACCCGGTGACGGTGCCGTCGACGGGGTTGGTGACGCTGGACGTCGCGCTGGGGCCGTCGGCGGCGCCGGAAGTAGTGAGCGTGGAACTGAACAATCGTCCGGGGCGGAGCGTGGGTTCGGTGGACCCGAGCGGGACCGGGGTGCGCACGATCGCCGTCCGGTTCACGAAGCCGGTGACGTTTGCGCAGGGCAGTGTGACTGTGCAGCGGGTGGCATTCCCGAGCGGCGTTGAGGCGGTTCTCGGACCGTTAACACCGTCGAGCGTGAAGGGAAGCGGAACGAACACTATGACGATCGAATTGGCCGCCTGCTCGGCGGTCGACGTCTGGGTCAAGATAAATCTGAAATCGAACGCGATCGCCGACCTGACCGGGAATAACTTGGATGGCGAAACGCCTATCGTGGGGAGCCGCCGTCCGTACCTGTACAGTGCGGCCCTGGATCTGCCCTCCGGTAACGCAGAGGCGGGCGGCGACGCGGTCTTCTACGTGGGCAGCCTACAAGGCGACTTCCGGGGGGTCGGGTTCGGGGCGACGGTGCCGGACCGTCAAGTTACACCTTCGGACATTGACGGGTTTATCGCGGCGTACAATGCGGGCGGGACCGACTGGGGCGTCGATCCTTTCTTGTCGGCGTACAGCAGAGCCGTCGACGAGCGTCGGCACCTCGATCCCCTGCCGAATCCGGGCCCGCCGCTCGCCCAAGCGTCCGGCCCGCTGGGCGGCGTCTGTGGCGGCCTGGAAGAGAACGTCGCCGCGGTCGGCGCCGCAGTGATGCAAGATGGGGTGCCACTGCCGGTGCCGCAGGCACAGCCTGATCCAGCCACACTAGCCGCATCGCAGCGTCAAGAATCCGGCGAGGTCGTGGCGCTGCTTCCACCGGCGGACGGGACTCCCGACGACGCGACTCTGCCCCTCATGTCAGGTGAAGGCTTGGCTACGGATGCGGCGACGGCCATTCCGCTTGCTTCCATCGCCGGTCGCTCAAGCGATGGCGCCGGCGCAGGTCTGACGGTCAGATCGGCGGCGCCGGCCCAAGTGCCGCTGGCCTCGGGAAGTGAGATGGGCGCAGCGGTGTTCGCGGCTTCCGAAGGCCTTGACAACGGAGGCGTAGACCTTCTGGTGCTGCCGCCTCTGGAAGTGCCACTCGGCGTATAGCGTCCTTACACCGAGGCATTTTGACGAGGACAACAACCATGCGACCGGTGCCAGCAAACTCAATCAAGCCGTTCCGACCCCATGCCTGTGTCGTGATCATCATGGTGCTTGGAGCAGCAGCGTCCAGTAGTTCCGGGGCGACGCTGACCGGGCCAGTTGTCTTGGACCAAGAATACGCGCCGTCTTCAATTACTATGGAGTCCGGGTTCAGTGCCCCCGTCAGCAAGGGCCAGACCTTCGCGGTCGGCATCACGGGTGTGCTGGATGGTATTGACTTGTAAGTCTACAGGTTCACGCCCCACTCCATCGACCTGGGGTTGGACATCCGAGAAACGGACCCTGACGGCTTCCCTGTGGAAGACAATGGGCCCATCTTGGCATCGGTTGCCGTACCAGCGACAAGTACCGATACGGCCTTCCAATGGTTGCATGTGGACCTTGGCTCTTTCGGCGTTGCCGTCACCCAAGGGGAGGTATTGGCAGTGGTCCTGCATAGCGGTGACGTGCCGGGGGCGATCGATGCCTGCCGGCTCGGCGGCACCTGGCGCACAGACGGATACGCCGCGGGCTCGCACTACTACAGGAACCCGGATTATGGATAGTGTGGCATCCTTACCGCGGTCGAAGAGCCTATCCGAAAAACCGCGGGTCAGGCATATTTATTGAAGCAAACGCGCCTTTGCGTTTGCTTCAAGAAGGTTCTTACCCTACTGTAACCGCCGGGCTGCACGGATATGCCTGACCCACGGTTTTCCGGATAGGCTCTAAGTGAAGCGCGAATCCAACTGGTCGGCACTATGACTCCTGGCTTGGGTCACGGTGACGGCGTTGAACTGCCAGAGGACCAATGGTTTGACTGACCTGCGCAATTCGAGGCCAACATGGATCCCGGCCCGGAGCCGGGTCGCCCCGACCAGTCTTCAAAAAGCCCTTTCGGCGAGCACGTCGAAGGGCTTTCTCTTTATCAAGCAAAGACTTACGTCGCTCAGCGTGCGGTTCGAACAAACGCACTCGACGATCTCGCGCCGGACGGCAGGGGTCGAACCATGCCCCGCTGGGCCAGGTCCACGATCCCGTACACGTCAGACGCCCGCACCCAGATCTGGTAGCCGTTGTTCTCGATGACGCCGACCCAGGGGAGTTTCCACGTGGCGGCAGCATTGGCGGCACTGGAGAAGAAGTTCCCCTGGATCGAGCCGTCGCCACCGAAACTCACGGCGACCTGGTCGGTTCCCTTCACCTTGATGCCGTAGGCCGCGCCGGCGGCAAATAGATGGGAGGCCCCAACAATCCCGTTCATGCCAAGGATGCCAAGACCAACGTCAGTGATGTGCAGGGAACCGCCGTACCCCTTGCAGTACCCGGTGGCCTTGTGCGTGATCTCCGCCAGCATGCGGCCCAGATCACCTCCCTTGGCAATCAAGTGGCCGTGGCCGCGGTGCGTGCTGGCGATGTAATCGTCGCGCCGAAGGGCTTGGCAGACGCCCACGGCAATCGCCTCCTCGCCGACATACAGGTGCGCGACCCCGCGGAAGCCGCCAGCAAGGAGCAGGTCCTTGATCTTCGACTCCCACAGCCGGATCTTCAGCATGTTCGTGTACATCGTAGTGAGTTGCTCCGGCGATAGTTCATCCATCACCGGAGCACCGTGCTGGGCCCTGGCCCGCTCGGTGACGCCCGTCGAGAAAACGACGGCCCCCGCACTCGTCGCAGCGAGGTGACCGAGGAAGGCCCGACGGGCCTTTCTTCGCCTCGCCCAGGGTGCGACAAAACATCATTCGTCAGGGCTGGTCCACGAGGCCCCCGCGCCGCCCCTACAGGCCGCAGAGGCCGCGCGACGAGCGGGCACGTGCGAGGACCCTGCCTGGGCGCTCAACGGGGGAACCACTCCAAAACCTTGCATGAATGGCCCCGTTCAGGGACAATGCCGACCTGAGCCCGCCGCGCGAGCGGCGGCCGACCTTGGCCAGCGCCGAAACGCAACGGCACGAAAGGGCTTCATGCTCGACCTCGAAACCATCCGCACCCGGACCGAGGAGGTCCGCGCCAACACCGCCAACCGGCGAATGACCGCCGACATCGACAAGGTCCTCCGGCTGGCCGACCAGCGGTCGGCCCTCATCGCCGAGACCGACCATCTGCGCAGCCGGCGCAAGGACCTCGCCCAGCGCGTCCCGAAGGCCGACACGGGCGCGCGAACCGCCCTGGTCGAGGAAGCCTCGGCCTTGAAGGATACGATCGCCCAGCGCGAGGCCGCGCTTGAGAAGGTCGAGGCGGAACTGCGCGAGGAGCAGGCCCGGATTCCGAACCTGACGCACCCCGACTCCCCCATCGGTCCCGACGAGAGCCACAACAAGGAACTGCGCCGGTGGGGCCGGCCGCCCCAGTTCGGTTTTCAGCCGCGCGACCACGTCGCCCTCGGCGAGGCCCTCGACCTGCTGGACTTCGACAGCGCCACCAGGGTGACCGGCGCCAACTTCTACTTCCTGAAGAACGAGGCGGTGCTGCTGGAACTGGCGCTGGTGCGGTTCGCCCTCGGCGCGATCCGGCAGGAGGGCTTTACGCTCTACACGACGCCCGACATGGCGCGGATGAAGGTGCTTGAAGGCACGGGCTTCAACCCGCGCGGCGCCGAGACGCAGATTTATCGCCTGGAAGGCCAGGACCTGGGCCTCATCGCCACGGCCGAGATCACCCTCGGGGGGCTCCTGATGGACCAGATCCTGGAGGCGGAGCGGCTGCCGCTGAAGGTCGGCGGCGTCAGCCACTGCTTCCGCGTCGAGGCGGGCGCCTACGGCCGCGCCAGCCGCGGACTCTACCGCGTCCACCAGTTCACCAAGGTCGAGATGTTCGCGTTCACCCGGCCCGAGGACTCCGACGCCATGCACCTGGAGTTCCTCCGGATCGAGGAGGGCATCTACCAGCGCCTGGGAATCCCTTACCGTGTTGTTGATATCTGCACAGGAGATCTCGGCGGGCCCGCCTACCGCAAATTCGACATCGAGGCCTGGATGCCCGGCCGGGGCGACGGCGGCGACTACGGCGAGATCACCTCCGCCTCCAACTGCACCGACTACCAGGCCCGGCGCCTCGGCATCCGCCTGCGCCGCAGCAAGGGACGCAAGACGGAACTCGTCCACACCCTCAACGGCACCGCCATCGCCGTCAGCCGGACGCTGATCGCCATCCTCGAGAACTGCCAGCAGGCCGACGGCTCCGTGGTCGTGCCGGAAGTCCTGAGGCCGCTGGCGGGCTTCGACCGCATCGGCCCGCGGGCCTGAGCGGAGTGCCGCAACTTCTCCCGGCAGCGGCGGACCGGGCGAGAAACCGCGGGGGCGGGCGTGCCACCCGGCGATTCCACATCGGCAAAAGTACTCTGGACACCCGCCCCCGCTTCGCGTAGAAAGATGGGCAAGGTGCGGAGGTTTGGCTGCCGCCCACGAAAGGCCGCCAGAGTATGGCACGTAAGCCCCTGCCGCAGGAGAGCCCTGCCAAACGCGTCAGCGATTTCTACAGGGAGAAACCCGCCGGTGACCCGCTGCCGGTCTACGTCCTCCGCGGAACCGACCCCTACCTGCTCGACCTCGGCCGCCAGACCGTCCGCCGCCACGTCATCGGCGACGCCGATCCCGGCATGGCGATGATGGAAGTCCTGGGCGGCGAGGCCCGGATCGCCGACGTTCTCGACGCCCTGCGGACGCCGACGCTGGTGTCGCCGCGCCGCCTGGTTGTCGTGCGCGACGCCGACGAGTTCCTCGACGAACATGCGCGCGAACTCCTGCTGAAGTACCTCCAGGAGCCCTCGAAATCCGGCTCCCTGTGCCTCGAGGCGACCTCGTGGAACCCGTCGTATCTGCTGTCGAAGCGCGTGGCCGAGATCGGCGTGGTCGTGGCGTGCGAGCCGCACGAAACCGGCAGGATCCCCGCCTGGCTCCAGGGCCAAGCCACGGAGCGGACGGGCAAGTCCCTCACGTTCGGCGCCGCCCAGATGCTCGTGGAGCATCTCGGCACCGACTTCGCGTCGCTTCTGCACGCCGTGGACATGCTGGGGCTTTACGCAGGGCCGGCGACCACCATCGACTCGCCCGACGTCGACGCGCTGATCGCGCGCGGCCACCACGAGCGCGTCTGGGACCTGTGCGACGCCGTGGCCGGGCGGAACCTCGCACGGTCCCTCGAACTGCTGGAGGCCTTCTGGTCGGAGGGGATGGTCGCCCCCCAGTTCATCGGCCTCCTTCGGCCGACGTTCCGACAACTGCTTCGAGTCCGGGGGTTCCTCCGCCGCGCGAGCCTCGACGAGGCCATGATGCGGGCCGGGGTCCCATACCCGGCCCGCGACCGCGTCCGCCAGGCCCTGCGCGGATTCTCGGAGGCGAACCTGGCCGACGCCTACCAGGCCCTGGTCCAGGCGGACCTCCAGGCCAAGACCACGCCCAACGACCGCCTCGCCATGGAAACGCTGATTCACCGGCTTGCCAATCCGGAGGTGGCGCACGTCGGTGGCACAGGCATGGAGGTAAGTCCGTAGTCTCCTGGCGGGCGCCGCCGGCAGGTGGACGCAGGGACACGACATGCCGTGCCCCTGCAATGACGAGCGCACCGGGCACAAGCGAGTGGTCGAGAAGCGGCTTTGCGCGGCGGATGAGGTCGAAGACCCGCCGCGCAGAGTAGAACCTAAGAAACCGGGGGGCAGAAGCCTGCCGAGAGCCGCGTATGAGTTCACCGAGCGCCAAACCCGTCGCCGTCCAGTTCGGGGCCGGCAACATCGGCCGCGGATTCATGGGCGAACTGTTCTGGGCCGGCGGCTACCGCACCGTCTTCGTCGACGTCGACCGCCCGCTGATAGACGCCCTGCGGTCGCGGGGCGCCTACGAAATCCATCACATCACCAACGAGGGCGACCAGGCCGTCACCATCGCCGGCGTCTCGGGCATCGACGCCCACGACGCGGGCGCCGTCGCGGAGGCGGTCGCCGGGGCCAGCCTCGTGTGCACCGCCGTGGGCGTCCGTGCGCTCCAGGCGGTCACCCCGGCGATAGCCGAAGGCATGGCCCGCCGCCTCCTGTATCCCGGCACCTTGCCGCTCAACGTCATCACGTGCGAGAACTTGCTCGGCGCGGGCCGGTTCCTCCGCGAACTGGTCCGGACGGAACTCGAGCAGGTCGCCATGGCCTGCTATCACCGCACCCTCAGCCAGCGCGAGTTCGACGCGCGGTTCGGGTTCGTCGAGGCCGTCGTCAGCCGCATGGTCCCCATCGTGCCCGACGAGATTCGCCGCCGCGACCCGCTCTGGATCGCCTGCGAACCGTACGCCCGCCTGCCGGTCGACCGAACGGCCATCCGCGGCCCCGTGCCCCCCATCGCCGGCCTGGAGCCTGTTGAGAACATCGTGGCCCACCAGCGTCGGAAACTCGCCTCGCATAACATGAGCCACGCCGTCTGCGCCTACCTCGGGTACCACGCGGGCCACGAGTTCATCTGGCAGGCGATGGACGACCCCCAGGTCGAGCGCGTGGTCCGCGGAGCCATGGAAGAAACCGGGCGGGCGCTCTGCCTGCGATTCAACTTCGACCCGGCCGAGGAGGCGGCTTACGAAGAGGACCTGCGCCAGCGCTACCGCAACCGTGCCCTGGGCGACCAGGTTCGCCGCGTGGCGGCCGATCCCTTGCGGAAACTCGGCCCCCAGGACCGCCTCATCGGCTCCGCACGGCTCTGCCTGGAAGAGGGCATCGAGCCGACCAACGTCCTGCGCGGCATCCGGGCGGCGCTGGCCTACGACGATCCAGCCGACCCCACCGCCGTGACCCTTCAGGACATGCTCGGCACCAACGGCCTGCGAGGCGTCCTGCGCGATATCTGCGGCCTGGTGGAGACCGAGCCGCTGTGCCGTCGCCTGGCCGACCAGCCGCCGGGCGGCGACCCATGAGACTCGTCATCGTCCAGCCCGTGCCGGGCGCCCGCGCGATGCGCCGGGCCTATCGCGACGAGGTCGCCGCGCTCGGCGCGGCGCTTCGCCAGCGCCGTCACGCCGTCACGCTGCTGCTGTTCGACCGATTCGACGAGAATGCGGTGGCCTCGGCGATCCGCGACGCACAGCCGGAACTCATCCTGATGTACGTCGAGGGCCTGGCGGCCGACCTGGCGTTCCGGGCCGCCGGCGCCGTGGCCGCGAGCCGCGGCGCGCCGCTCATACCGTTCGGTCCTCACGCCCGGCTCTGCCCGGATGAATGCCTGAGCATGGCCGGGGCCGAGGCCGTCGCGGTCGGGCACGCCGACTTCACCATCCCGCCGTACCTCCAGATGCGCGGCCGCAGCCTCGACTTGCCCCGCGCGCCGGGCCTGTGGGTGAAGTGCGAGACGGGCGTCATGCGGAACCCGCCCCCCCGTCCGCCCGCGACCCTGGCGGACCAGCCGCCGCCGGCCCGCGACCTCTACCCCCCCGAGCAGATGCTCGACCCCGCGGGACTGGCCTGGTGCAGCGTGGCGCGTGGCGGCGAGGACGCCGGCCTGGAAGTCCCCGTCCAGGCCGACCCGGCGGCCGCCTGGTCGACCGCCTCGTGGCCCACGCGCCACCGCCCGGTGGACGCCTGCGTGGCCGAGATGCTCGCGGTGGCCGACGAACAGATCGACATCGGCGGCTGGCGGATCGGCAACGAGCGGTGGGCCTCGTCGCCCAAGTGGGTGGCGGATTTCACCGGGCGGTACCGCAAAGACATCGCCCTGCCCTTGCACACCACGCTCTACGCCCCGGACGTGAAGGACCAGGGCGCGGCACTCCTGGCGCGGGCCGGCTGCGAGGAAGTCGTCCTCAACGTCGGCAGCGCCTCGACCTTCATCCGCAACGAGGTGCTGGGCCTGGGCATTTCGACCGAGGCCATCGTGGGGGCGTTCGACGCCCTCCGGCGCGCCCGCGTCCCGACCGTCGCGCGGATCCAGATCGGCGCTCCCTACGAGACCGGCGTCACGCTGGAGGAAACCGTTGCGCTGCTGAAGCGGCTCGACCCGGACCGGGTCGAGGCGGTCCTTCACTTCCCGGCCCCCGGGTCGCGCTCGTACCGTGTGGCCAAGGAAAACGGATGGCTGGTGCCGGACCCGGCGGCGGCCTACCTGGCGGGCGTCCCTGCCGTCAAGGTGCCGGCCCTGTCGGCCGAGGAGATCTCGGCGGCGTGCGAACTCCTTCCGTACGTGATCCACCGGCCGAGGCTCGTCCCCTTGCTTCGATTCGCCCGGCGCGTGAGAATGGGCAGGCGCGGCACGGCCTACGACCTGGTGGTCAAGCCGCTCCTGGCGCCGCCGCATCGGCGCGGGCGGAGGTGATTCCGGGCCCGCCGCGGCAGCCGCAGGGGACCTGGCCGGTCCATGAGAGCCAACCAGCCGTGAGGTGCCGGCAGTCAAGCCCGCGCAGGCCGGGGCGCGGCGGCGCCCCCTGCGGTTGATGCCGGGGCGCTGCCCCGGCTTGCGCAAAGAGTACAGATGATTACATCAATCACTAATGCGCCCCTGACGACTGGCGAAAAGAAGGCGCGGCTGGTCCGCGCATACCTCGGACGCCACCCGGTCTGGTGCGCCTGGCAGGTGACGTACCGCTGCAACTTCCGGTGCCGGATCTGCCCCTACTGGAAAGAGCCGCACTCGCCCGCCGAGGAACTCCCGGTCCGCCAGTTCGAGCGAGGCGCCGGAAACCTGGCGCGCCACGGCTCCCTGATCATCAACCTGGCGGGGGGCGAGCCGCTCCTGCGCCGGGACCTGGCCGGTATCGTGGCGGCCCTCGCCCGGTGGCATTTCCCCCTGCTGACGACCAACGGCTGGCGCGCCGGGCCCGACCGCGCCCGCGAACTCTGGGAAGCGGGCCTGTGGGGCGCGAGCATCTCCATCGACTATGCCGACGCCCGCCGGCACGACGCCCAGCGCGGCCGCCAGGGCGCATTCGACGAGGCCGTCCGGGCCGTCGAGGCATTCCGAGACGGGCGCACCGCGCCGCACCAGCGCGTGAACGTCATGGCGGTCCTGACCGCCGACAACCAGGACGACCTGGAGGGCGTAGTGGCCCTCGCCCACCGGCTGGGCGTCAATTTCATGGTGCAGCCCTACGGGGTCCTCAAGACGGGGGACGCTTCGCACCGGCCCCGCCCGCCGGTTTCAGGGCGCCTGCTGGATCTTCGCCGCCGCTATCCCGGGTTCCTGTCGAATCCGTACTTCCTGTCGCGCTTCGACGCCGCGATCGACGGCGGCCTGGGCGGCTGCCGCGCGGGAATGGCCACCTTCAACATCGACCACCGGGGACTCGTGGCGAAGTGCGTCGAGGACCGGGCCCGCCCGGTCGGCTCCATCGTCGAGACGCCGATGGGTGTGCTCGTGAAGCGCCTGCGCGAGCGCTGGCAGACCAACACGTGCCGCGCGTGCTGGTACAACTGCCGCGGAGAGGTCGAGGCGCTTTACACGCCGCGCGGGCTGGCATCGGCCCTGCCGATGTTCCTGGCGGAGGAGCGCGTGCGGCAGGCTCAGAAACGCGCCCAGTAAACTGAGCGGCTAAATGACCACCTCACTTCGCCGGCTCCGCCTTCGCGGCAGGCGGTTCCTTTTTCGCCGGCGCCGCTTCGGTCTTGGCCGGGGCGGGCTCTGTCTTGGTCGGCGGCTCCTCTTTCTTGGCCGGGGCGGGCTCTGTCTTG
>Ga0315280_10002305_pt1 | contig 31159 bp, 26 predicted proteins | sample YL17G06_40_MG_FD_203697 | JGI IMG/M metagenome (GOLD analysis project Ga0315280, IMG submission 203697) | Sediment microbial communities from Yellowstone Lake, YNP, Wyoming, USA - YL17G06_40 | ecosystem: Environmental > Aquatic > Freshwater > Lake > Sediment | place: USA: Wyoming | collected... | reverse complement strand
TGTTCAGGCACATCTTGGTCAGGCTTATGGCCAGGGTCGGCCCATCCGCGAACTTCTTCGCCTGTGTCCAGGCCTCTTCCATCAGCTTATCCGGCGGTACGCACTTCGCGATCAGGCCAATTCGCTCCGCTTCTGGGGCCGTGAGCATCTCGCCAGTCATGAGGTGATACTTGGCCTTGGCCATGCCGATCAGCAGCGGCCAGATGATGCAGCCGCCATCGCCCGGCAGAATGCCTACGCCGATGTGCGGGTCCCCGATGCGTGCCTTCTCAGAGGCGATCACGATGTCGCACTGCAGCGCCAGGGTAGCACCCAAACCAGCGCACGCCCCGTTGATAGCCGCGATGACCGGCTTGCGGCAGTTGAGCAGGTTGACCACGATTCGCTTCACGCTCGTGCTGGAGATACGAATCGAGTGATCCGTGTAGCCCTTGATCATCAGGTTGATGTCGCCGCCGGCGGAAAACGCCCGGCCCGCGCCGGTGAGGATCACCGCCAAGACTTCCGGGTCCTCATTCATGTCCTCGAATATGTGCTCGATCTCGGCATGCTCCGGCTTGCCAATGGCATTCATGGCATCCGGGTTGTTGAGAGTGAGAATGGCCACTCTCTCCTTCTTCTCTACCTTGATGAACTTGTATTTGCTATAGTCAACCATCAGCTTAACCTCCTTCCGATTTGACTATCTGTCTACATTCCCAGTTCTTGCGCTACTATCTCGCGTTGGAAGTCGGCATCCCCAAAGTACAACTCCGCCGCCTTTGCTCTCCTGAAGTACAACTCCAGATCATGATCCTTGGTGAAGCCAATAGCACCATGTATCTGGTGCGACTGCGCCGTGACTCTGCGATACGCTTCGCTCAGCCAGCCCTTGATCACCGCGATCTCTTTCCGGCACGGTATCCCTTCGCTGACCATCCACGCCGCCTTGTGCAGGCTTACTCTGGCACTGTCCACGTCTATCGACATATCCGCCATGTAGTGCTGGATGATCTGGAAGCTCCCGATGGGCCGGTCAAACTGCACCCGGTCTTTGCCGTACTGGATGGTCATCTCCAGTACCTGCTGCGCTCCGCCCTGCATCTCTGCCGACTTGGCCAGCGCCGCCCACTCCATCACCTTCTTGACAATGTCCCAGCCATGATCAACCTTGCCCAGTATGTCTGACTTGGCTACCTTCACCTTGTCAAAGGTGACCTCGCACTGTTTGTCACCAGCTATCGTCTTCAGCAGGTGTATCTTTACGCCAGGAGCCTTCCGGTCTACCAGGAACAGGGTTATCCCTTCTTCCGGGTGCTGCTTCTTGGCTGTCCGAGCGACTACTATCATCTTGTCTGCCACATTGGCGTCATTCACAAAGAGCTTGGTGCCATTGATGACATAGTGATCACCCTCTGCCTTGGCCTCTACCTGCACTGCCTTGGCCTCATACTTGGCGCTGGGCTCGGTGAGGGCCATGGTCATGATGAGTTCGCCCTTGCACAGCTTGGGCAGTATGGCTTTCTTCTGTTCCTCGGTGCCAAATTCGGCTATCGGCATCCCGCCCAGGACTACTGTCGAGAGGAACGGGCCGGGCAAGCAGGCTCTCCCCATCTCTTCCAGGAGAATCACCAGGTCCAGGAACTTGAAACCGCCTCCGCCATATAGCTCCGGGAACGGCAGCCCGATCCAACCCAGATCCGCCATCTCTTTCCACAGCTCCGGCACATACCCCTTCTCATCCTCTTCCATCTGCCTGACTAACGTCTTCGGAACTTTGCTCGCCAAGAAATCACGAGCAGACTTCCATAGCATTTCTTGTTCTTCGCTTAACGCTAGATCCATAGCACTCTCCTTCCCTGATAGACTCTACTGTCGGGGTAGACCCAAGCCCACTGAGGCTATCGTGTTTCTGGAGGCCTCATTGGTGCCGCCCTCGATGGTCATGGCCACCGCACCCAGGTAGAGATACTTCATCCGGCCTCTGAGCCTGACCCACTTGGATTCTTCATCCAGCGGTCCATACAGGCCCAGAATCTGCACGCCGAGATTACCCAGACGCTGCAGTATGCTGCCTCCGAACGGCTTCAACTGGCAGGCCGGAGCAATGATATTCATGCCCTTGGTGGCCATCCAGTTCAGCCTGATGCCCAGGTTGCGCCCCACTTCGAGTTCGATGGCCAACTGCGCCAGCCGGCTCCGGATCAGCGGATCTTCACAGACAAGCTTGCCCTCGAAGTCCTTCGTCTCTCTGCAGTATTTGACCAATAGTTCTAGATCACGGCGGCCGCTGTTAATTAGCCAGTAGCCGAAGCTCTTCTCCGTCGCCACGCCAAACAGACAGACGCTCCAGCCGCCATTGAGCATCCCAAGCATGTTGGCCTTGGGCACTCTGACGTTGTCATAGAAAACCTCGCAGAAGGCCGGATGGCCGGTCATCTGCGGGATGCGGCGCATGGTGATTCCCGGGCTCTTCAGGTCAACCAGAAAGGTGGTGATGCCTTTCTGCTTCTTCACGTTGGGATCGGTCCGCGCATATACAATCGACCAGTCGGCATAGTAGCCTCCCGTCTGCCATGTCTTCTGGCCGTTGAGAACAAAGAAATCGCCATCCTCGGTCGCCCGCAGCTTCAGGTTGGCTAGGTCGGAGCCAGCATCCGGTTCGCTCATGCCTACGCACCACTGCACCTCGCCGCGGGCTATCGGAGGCACGAACTTCTGCTTCTGCTCTTCGGTGCCGAACTGCAGGATCATGTCGCCGGTCATCAGTGCCGCCGAAATGGCCCAGTACGGCACGCCGCGGTAGATGAGCTCCTGCTCCAGCATGAACCGCTTGACCATGGTGGTTTCCTGGCCGCCGTACTTCTTCGGCCACTGCAGCCCCAGCCACCCTTTGGCTGCCAGCTTCTTTCTCACCTCGAGGTCGAACTGGTGCAGCTTCTCATCTGCCTGTTCGTTGTGTCCATCCGGGTCTACACCCATCCAGTCCTTGGGCAGCAATTGATCAATGAAAGTCTGAACTTCCTTGAGGAACGCTTGTTCATCGGGAGCAAACCTGAAGTCCATCAACCTCCTTTCCGTCGCGGGAGCGGAGCATCATCGCTTCATCCACCTCCCCTGACCACTCCCCGCCAACGAAAAGCTCTAAAAGTCGACAGGGCCGGAGCCCCGAGTCCTTGCCATCTAAGAGAACCTCGACGCGGCCACCCGTGCGATGACCGCGTCGAGCGCGAAACCAGTGTTAATGCTGCTTCGGCAGTCCCAACCCGAATCTTCCGGCGATGTGGTTCTTGGAAGTCTCAGTGGTGCCACCGGCTAGTGTGAACGAAAGTGCGCTGATGTACGTATGTCGGATTCTGCCACCGAGCTTGACCCACTTGGAGTCCTCTTCCAGTGGCCCGTACAGTCCCAGAACCTGCTGACCGACATTTCCCAACCTCTGGCAGAGGTTGCCACCATGAACCTTGATCTGGGCGCTCGGCTTCACCGTTGGCATTCCCTTGGTGGCCATCCAGTTGAGCTCATGGCCCATGTTCATGCCGACCTCGATATCGATGGCCAGTTGGGCCAGCCGGCTGCGGGCTATGGGATTCTTCGCCACCGGCACGCCATCAGCATCCTTTGCTTCCTTGGCGTACTGGACAAGCTGCTCCAGGTATCGCTTGGCGTTGTATATGGTGAAGAGACCGTAGGTCCTCTCTGCTCCAAACGCGAAGAGTAGTATCTCCGCTCCGCCGTTTTTCTTGCCGAGCAGGTTCTCCTTCGGGACCTTCACGTTGTCGAAGAACACTTCACAGAAAGCCGGGATACCCGTCGCCTGCTCTATGCGGCGCATGGTGATTCCCGGGCTCTTTAGGTCAACTATGAAAACGCTGATCATGTACTTGTTGGCATCTGTCCGGCAGTAGGTCATGGCCCACTTGGCATTGTGACCGCCGCTGGTCCAGATCTTCTGCCCGTTGAGCACGAAACCGTCGGCCTCTTCCACTGCCTTCAACTGAATGGCGAAGGTGTCGGTGCCGGCGTTGGGCTCGCTCATGCCGATGGCCCATTTCACCTCACCCTTGGTGATAGGGACCACAAATCTCTTCTTCTGCTCTTCGGTGCCAAAGTGCGTGATCAACTCAGCCTGAGCTATGGCCAGGTCCATGCCCGGAGACCCGCGATAAGCCAGCTCCTGCAGGAGGATCATCTCTTTCCAGATGGTGCCTCCCTGACCTCCGACCTCCTTGGGCCAGGTGATGCCGATCCAGTTCTTCTCACCGAACTTGCGCCACATCTTGACCGCAATGTCAAAGATTTCTGGCCTGGATTCCTCTTCCGGGCCGGGGTCTATCCCCAGAAAGCCAGGCGGCAGTTCTTTGTCTAGGAAGTCTTTCACTTCCTTTCGGAAAGCTTCTTCTTCAGCCGTGTACCGAAAGTCCATTGCTCTCCTTTCCGCCTACCGGCTACATTCCCAGTTCTTGCGCTACTATCTCACGATGGAAATCGGCATCCCCGAAGTACAACTCCGCCGCCTTCGCTCTCCGGAAGTACAACTCCAGGTCATGATCCTTGGTGAATCCTATGGCACCATGGATCTGGTGCGACTGCGCCGTGACTCTGCGATACGCTTCGCTCAGCCAGCCCTTGATCACCGCGATCTCTTTCCGGCACGGTATCCCTTCACTGACCATCCACGCCGCTTTGTGCAAGCTCACTCTGGCACTGTCCACGTCTATCGACATGTCCGCCATGTAGTGCTGGATGATCTGGAAGCTGCCGATCGGCCGGTCAAACTGTACCCTGTCCTTGCCATACTGGATGGTCATCTCCAGTACCTGCTGCGCACCACCCTGCATCTCTGCCGACTTGGCCAGAGCTGCCCACTCCATCACCTTCTTGACGATATCCCAGCCATGGTCAACCTTGCCCAGTATGTCCGCCTTGGCGACCTTGACCTTCTCAAAGGTGACCTCGCACTGTTTGTCACCGGCTATCGTCTTCAGTAGGTGTATCTTTACGCCAGGAGCCTTCCGGTCTACCAGGAACAGCGTTATCCCTTCCTCCGGGTGCTGCTTCTTGGCTGTCCGGGCGACTACTATCATCTTATCTGCTACATTGGCGTCATTCACAAAGAGCTTGGTGCCATTGATGATATAGTGGTCACCCTCTGCCTTGGCCTCTACCTGCACCGCCTTGGCCTCATATTTGGCGCTGGGCTCGGTCAGGGCCATGGTCATGATGAGTTCGCCCTTGCACAGCTTGGGCAGGATGGCCTTCTTCTGTTCCTCGGTGCCGAACTCCGCTACCGGCATCCCGCCCAGGACCACCGTCGACAGGAACGGGCCGGGAAGACAGGCTCTGCCCATCTCTTCCAGGAGAATCACCAGGTCCAGGAACTTGAAACCGCCTCCGCCGTATAGCTCCGGGAACGGCAGCCCGATCCAACCCAGATCCGCCATCTCCTTCCACAGCTCGGGCACATACCCCTTCTCATCCTCTTCCATCTGCCTGACTAACGTCTTCGGAACCTTGCTCGCCAAGAAATCACGAGCAGACTTCCATAGCATTTCTTGTTCTTCGCTTAACGCTAGGTCCATCTTCGTCCCCTTTCTTTCGATCTACTTCTTGGGCGCCGGCTTGGGCTCTCTGGGGAGTCCCAAGGCACCAGCGGCGGCATTGCGCGCCACTTCTGTGGTGCCGGCAGCAATCGTATTGCAGACAGTGCTCAGATAGAGGTGTTTCATTCTCCCGCCGAGTCTCGTCCACTTGTCTTTCACCGGGTCCGTCTGTCTCCAGTTGCCGCCCACGGGTCCAAGCTGTCCATACATCCCCATGATCTGCATGCCTACCTGAGCCACGCGCTGAGTCGTGACGCCGCCCAGGATCTTGACGGCGTTGGCTGTGCTGACCACGTTCCCGCCGGTCAGCGCCAGGTGGTTCAGCTTGAAGCCGACGTTCCGAGCGACTTCCTGCTGAATGACCACATCCGCCAGCCTGTTTCGAATCAGCTTGTTCTTCGACAGTGGCACTCCGTCGACGTCCTTGGTCTCCTTGCAGTACTGGATCAAGAGGTCGATGTCCCGCCTGATATTGATCAGGAGCATCACGCCGTAGCTTCTCTCGTGGCTGAGAGCCGCCATGACGATCTTCCAGCCCCCGTTGATCTCGCCCAGCAGGTTTTCCTTGGGGACTTTGACGTTGTCATAGAATACTTCGTTGAACGCTTTCAGGCCGCTCATCATCTCCAATTGCCGCATGGTGATCCCGGGAGTCTTCTTGTACTCCACCAGGATGATGCTGATGCCCCGGTGCTTGGCCAGATTCGGATCGGTCCGAACGTAGACCGGCGCCAGATCCGCTCTGTGGGCTGCACTCTGCCAGGTCTTCTGACCGTTCAGTATGAAGTAGTCACCCTGCAATTCGGCCTTCAACTGGATGTTGGCCAGGTCAGAGCCGGCATTTGGCTCGCTCATGCCGGTGGCACCCTTGATCTCACCGCGGACCATCATTGGCAGGTACTTCTGCCTCTGCGCCTCAGTGCCGAAGTCGAGAAGCAGATCGCCCATGCCGCCCACGAACTGGTAGGGATCCAACCCGGGAGCACCGCGATAGGTGATCTCCTCTTCCAGAATGATCTGCTTCCACAAAGGCTGCTCATGACCGCCGTATTTCTTGGGCCAGGTCAATCCTAGCCAGCCCTTGGCGGCGAGCTTCCGCTGCATAGTCATGCTGAGCTCGTGGAACTCGTCAAAGGCGTCCTCGTGATACATGTCCGGATCCGTGCCGGGCCAGTCCTTCGGCAGCTCTTTGTCGAGGAATTCCCTCACCTCTTTCCGGAAGGCTTCTTCCTCTGGAGTAAAGCGAAAGTCCATCAAACCCTCCTTTCCTTGGGTTTAGAGTCCCAATTCCTTAGCCACTACTTCGCCATGATAGGCACTGCTTCCGAAGGAAGCTTCTCCCACCACAGCCTGTTTGAAGTAGAGGTGCATATCGTGATCATGCTGGAACGCGATAGCTCCGTGTATCTCGTGGCCCAGGCAGGTGATCCGGTGATAAGCCTGGCCCACCAAAGCCTTGGCCAAAGACACCTCCATGGCGCACGGCAAGCCTTCGCTGACCAGCCAGGCGGCCCTGCGGGTCATGCAGCGGCACTCGTCAAGGTCGTTCAACATGTTGGCACAGTGGTGCTGGATGGCCTGATAAGAGCCAATGGCTTTGCCAAATGCTATCCTGTCCTTGGCATACTGCACGCTGATCTCCAGGACCTGCTCCGCGCCACCCAGCATCTCGGAGCACTTGGCTGCGGCGGCTCTCTGCATTACCTTGTCCAGATACTCCGTGCCTTGGTTGACGCTGCCCAGGATGTCGGCTTTGGTCAGCTTGACTCCGTCGAATTTGACTTCGCACTGTCTCTCACCGGCCATCGCCGGCAGCAACTTGCAGCTAACGCCGTCGCTCTTGGCATCCACCAGGAAGAAAGTGACGCCGCCCTTGGTCTTCGCGGCCACGATCATGTAGTCGGCCACATGAGCGTCGGTGACAAACAGCTTCGTGCCACTGATGGTGTAGTGGTGGCCCACATGCTTGGCCTCCACCTCGAAGAAGTCGCTCCGGTAGATGGCATGCGGCTCGGCAATGGCCATCGTCAGGACGAGTTCGCCCTTTGCCACCTTCGGCAGAATAGCTTTCTTCTGCTCCTCGGTGCCGAGATCCATGACAGTCAGCGCGCCCAGAATCACAGTGGAGAAGAAAGGTCCGGGAAGGCAAGCCCGCCCCATTTCCTCCATCAATATCGTGAGGTCCATAAAGCTGGCGTCTGATCCGCCGTACTGCTCCGGCAGAACCAGCCCCACCCATCCCAGATCCGCCATCTTCTTCCACAACTCAGGCGGATAGCCCTTTGGGTCCTTGGCAAGCTCTTTGACTAACGTCTTGGGCAGCTCGGTCTTAAAGAAATCCCTGGCGGTCTTTTTCAGCATCTCCTGCTGTTCGCTAAGGCCAAAGTCCATTTCGTACTCCTTCTTTCCACAACTGCACCGGGATTACTTCCGGGGCAATCCCAGCCCTGCGGTGGCCACGGTGTTTCGGGCGATCTCTGAAGTGCCGCCCGCCAGGCTGTCACCAGCGGTCCAGAGGTACCACCGCCGCAGGTTCTTCCTGAGAGTCGCCCACTTGTCAGCGTCTCCCAGGTAGGCGTAGGGCCCCATTATCTGCATGCCCCTGTCGAAGAAGCGCAGGCCCATATCATCCGCGAGCACCTTGGACGCCGACGCTTCGTAGGTAAGAGGCATTCCCTTGTCCATCTTCCAGCCGATGCTCCACAGCACCTGCCGGCAGGCCTCGATTTCGATGGCGCTGTCAACCAGTTTGGCTCTGACGCTGGGGTCCTGAGAGAGAAGAACCCCATCCCGCCTCGTTTCTTTCGCATACTGCACCAGGTCATGGGTAATCCTCTGGCAGAACCTTGGCTTGGGGAAGCGGGCCCAGAACCGGTCAAACTCCAGCGTTTTGTTGAGATGAAGCACGGCCTGGTTCTTCTGACCCAGGAGGAATTTCTTCGGTACGCGCACGTTGTCCATGAAGACTTCAGTGTGGAAATAGTCTCCCAGCATGCTGACCATTGGCTGTACCGTGACGCCCGGAAGCTTCTTGTCCAAGAGGAGGACGCTGATGGAGGCCCACTTCGGCGTCTTCGGGTCGGTCTCCGTCCGGGCAAAAAGGAATCCATAATCAGACACGTGGGCCAGAGAGCTCCACACTTTCTGGCCGTTCACCAGGAAGCAGTCATCCTGCTCGATGGCCGTGGTCCGCAGGGCGAGAAGGTCAGAGCCGGCATCCGGTTCGCTCATAGCCAGCCAGAGGATGGTCTCGCCTTTCGCGATGCCTGGCAGGAACTCCTGCTTCAACTCTTCGCTGCCCATTTCTAGGACCATGTTGGCCATGGACCAGCAGATGGCGCCCGCCGCCCAAGGGACTCTGGCATAGGCCAGCTCCTCAAACAGCATCATCAGGTCTATGTTGGGCCGTGCGGAGCCGCCATATTTCTTCGGCCAAGTCAGGGATATCCAGCCCTTCTGACCAAGAAGGCGAACGAACTCGTAAGAAAACGCACCATGCCCCCATGAATCTTCGCCTGACTGTGTGGGGAACTTCTCGGGGGGGGTATCTTTCAGGAAATCCTGTATTTCTCGACGCCATGCCTCTTGCTCGGCAGTGAAACCAAATTCCATGTAGCCTCCTTAGGGGACTCTGCCCATCAGATCAAGACTCTCCAAGACAGCCACACTGGCTGATCTGACCGAACTACAGGGCAGACCTGAAGTCTGCCCATACACCCCACCGCAGTGTGAACTTACCCTGTGTGGGGGCAGTCACAACTGCCCCCACACTAGCGAATCTCACTAATCAGCGTGTCGTGCTAGTTAGCGCCGGGGCCGATCAGAGTGACGGACGCCTGGAACATGCCCGGCGTGCCGCCCTGAGAGTGGGCCAAACCAATCTTCGGGTTCTTCAATTGGCGCTTGTCTGCTCTGCCAAGCTGCTGGTTGTACAGCTCGTAGACCATGCGGAGTCCGCTGGCACCAACGGGGTGACCAAAGGACTTCAATCCGCCATCGGTGTTAACCGGCAGATCACCCGTCAGGGTGAAGGAGTCCTTCTCAACTTCTGCAGGGCCACTGCCGCGAGGGCAGAAGCCGAGGGACTCGTATATGATGAGCTCAGTGATGGTGAAGCAGTCGTGGACTTCAGCCGAGCCGATTTCCTTCCGCGGATCCTTTATTCCAGCCTGTTGATAGGCCTGCTGCGCCGCCACCCATGTTTCATCCCAGAAGGTGATGTCAACGTCAGAGCGGAACTTGCCCTTGAACGGGTCAATGCGTCCGACCGCCAAGCCAAGACCCTTGATCAATACGTAGGGCTTCTTCCTGGCCTTGGCTGTCTCTGCGCTGGTGATGATGGCGCAAGCCCCGCCGTCGGTCACCGGGCAGCAGTCGAACAAGCCCAGAGGCCAGGCAATCATGGGAGCCTTCAGAGCCGTCTCCAGCGTTATCGCCCGCTTGAAGTGGGCCTTGGGATGAAGAGCCCCATTGGCATGGTTCTTCACCGCGATCTTGGCCAAGATCTCCTTCCCTTTGTCGAAGGGGATCTTGTACTTCTCAAAGTACTGCACTGCTGACTTGGCGAATGAGCCTGGTGCCGAGCCAACCACCGAGATCGGATGCATGGAACCCGGCATTTCCAGAGCGCCGCTGCCGTAGTCCTTCAGCTTCTCGAAGCCGACACAGAGGACGGTGTCATACATACCGCAGGCGACAGAGAACGCGCCGACCCTGAGTGCTTCGGCTCCACTGGCACAGTTGTTCTCCAACCTGGTCGCGGGTATCCTGTCGAGCTGAAGCGCCTCGGTCACGGTAGCCCCCGTCCACATGCTGGAGGAGACATTCCCTACGAACACCGCTTGGATGTCTTTGGGTCCCACCTTGGCATCCTCGTACGCCTCATAGGCAGAGTTGATGATCAAATCGGGCACACCCATTTTCCAGAGGTCACCGAAGGGGGTGCAACCCATTCCGATGATGGCAACTTTGTCTTTTATCGTACCCATTTCTTCACTCCTTCCTACCGAACCGGCTTGCACTTCCAAGCGTAGGCAGCGACATCTCCCTGCCGCTCCAGCTTCCTGAAGGTCATCTCCATGGGCTGGCCAACCTTCAGGTTTTCAATGTTGCCGAAGTCCGTCATTTCGAGCTCCAGCCTGGCGCCGCTCTCGAAGTCAATGATGGCCCTGCCCTGCGGCGGGTCGGTGACCTCAGGAATGGTGGGGATGGTATCCGTGCTGAAGCTATAGAGCTTGACCTGGCTACCCAGAAGCTTGACCTGCTCAAAGTTGTCCTTGGAGTAGCACTTCGGGCAGATTCGGCGAATCGGGAACTCCAGCCAGCCGCACTGTTTGCACTTGCTGGCATGCAGCTTGTACATGGAATCCCGCTCTCTCCACAACTGCGCGAGACCTGGAGTGATCGCGGTCATCCTTGACGGTTCCATATAGAAGAGGTGGCGCAGCCTCAGGTACTTCTGATAGCTGGGCACCATCTTCTTCGACTTCAGATAGCCCAGTACGCCATGCTTGTCCTTGGCCTTCTCTATCGCATCAGTAACCTTGAGAAGCATCACGTCTACGCCGTCGCCCCAGGCCGCCACCAGTATAGTGTCGCCGGCCTTCGCTTGCTCCAGGGCCGCCACCAGCAGCATCAGCGAGTGAGCCGTGCCGGTGTTGCCCATGATGCCGAACAGGCCATCCTGCACCTGGGTCTTGGGGTCGAACTTCAGGGCGGTGGCTATGCCCCCGTGCGTCCTGGCATCCGGCCCGTTGTACACGAGCTTGGAGATGCCCTTAGCGTCCACTCCAAACTTCTTCATGGCAGCGGTGATTGCCGCCTGCATCATGGGCGTGTAGCCTTCCGGACCTGTGAACCGGTCGTTCCAAACATGGACGAACCGGTCAGTGTTCGGTCTCCACGTGTCAGTGAAATCGGTGGAGAATGAGTAGAAGCCCTCAATGGTGGCGATGACATCCTTGTCTCCCAGCAGGAGAGCGGCAGCGCCGTCGCCCGAATTTGACTCCACTGCCGACAGGGGAGAGCCGAGACGGCAGTCAGAGGCCGAGACCAGCATCTTCTTGGCTGAGCCAGCCTTCACACTGTCCGCGGCCATCCTCACGGCCGTGAGGCCGGCCCGGAGTGAGTTGCCGATGTCCGCGGTGACAATGTTGTCACCGAAGTCGAGAGCTGCTGCAACCGCTGCGGCGGTTTGCTTCTCAGCAAACGGCGCTGACGTCGAGGCGTTGAGCAATCCATCGATCGATGCATGATCCTTTCCCTTCGTGCAATCGAGAATGGCATCAACCGCCATAGTCAGAGCGTCTTCGTCAGCACCAGCTACGGATCGCTCTCCGGCGCCCCCCTTGCCCTCCAGAACCATTATTTCGCGGGCCAATCTGTAAAGGGGTACATACGCGCCATAGGAACAGATACCTACCATTTTCCCTCCTTCATAGTTGGTCTTTCTAGCCATAGAGCATCATGGTTTATTAATGCCCGGCGTGTACCGTTATCTATGCTTGTCAACAACATCACGAAATGCACCGAAGGTTGAGATGCAGCGGGGCCCAGTCGCGGCTTGGACCGGACGTGGCCTGGCTGAAGAGATGGACGGAATTTTGGGGTTGGGGCTTGAGGTTAGGAGATGCGAATGCGTCAATGGATAAAAATCTTGCGGGATGCCGCGGAAGCACCCCGAATTGTTCAGTCTCTCGGTGCCACCCCACAAAAGGTAATTATAGCGCTTCCCACTGACCGTGTAAAACTCGGTCGCTGAGTCGAGACCCTGATCCTGCTAGATGGTATACTACGCTAAGGTCGATGCCTCGCGGAGATCTTCGTCCGACGACATCAATCACTGGCGCTGGACGAAGTCTCTTAGCCAGCTTGCTTATTTCTCGCCCCAAACTTCCTGCCTAGGTGCTACGCACGCAGTTGCCCCTGGCCCCATTCCAGGCTATTCAAAGATCTAAGAACGGCGGCTCCAGGTATTCTACGATGTGTAGCCGACTCACCATCGTCTACTCATATAGAACCATGCTAGCTTCAGCTTGGGCCGCAAAAAGAGCAATCTTGAACTGGCAGGCCGGTGCTTTCTGCATACTTCCGTGCGGCTACATAGGTTTCGTGGTCTTTGTAGCTGCCCCGTCCTTGTCCTCCTCTTTTCCTAAGCTGATTGCATCCTTCTCGGTGAATCGCTACATGAGGGTTGCTGCGATTCTCATACGTTGTGAAAGCCATGAGTCACTTCCCCTTTCACTTCCTGGCTCAAGGTTCCTTTTTACTTTTACTGAGTCCAAGTCACCTCTGATTTCACAAGCAACCTCCCCGCCTCCATCCTCCTATCCTAGCGGCGGCCGCCGCCAACGGTGCCACCACCAACCACACCGCAATCGTAATAAGCATGGCCGTCGGGTAGCCAATAGTCGGCCCACCGAGTTTGGGCGCCACAATTCCCCAGAAGATCATGGTCAGCCAGGCGCTGAAGAAAAAGAGCGCCCCGGCAGCCGGTATAGCAGTGAAACCCATCTAACACACCTCCTCGTTCTCTAGAAGTGAAGTCGATCATTCACTGATTGAAATCTTGTGTCCAGCGAATTCGTGGCCACCAGACGTCATTCGCGTCATTATAGCATTCCCAATCTCGTTTCCACGTGCTTCGACTACCGCTAACAGTCTGCCGCCAGAAGTCATTGGTGTTGGCAAAGATTGCAGCATCGCGGTATAATTCGCAGCAGTGGTTCTAAGTCTAGGTTACCAAAGCTGCGACTAAATCATGTCCAAAGGCTATGGGTGACCCAGGTTTAGCCAACTATGTTTAAGAGGAAAGGAGGTCATCCATAGGCACGGAGGACAAAACACTAACATGCTCCGACTGCGGGGCCAGTTTCACCTTCACGGCAAGAGAACAGGAGATGTTCGCATCCAGAGGCTACACCAATGAGCCCAAGCGGTGTCTCACCTGCCGCGAGGCAAGGAGATCATCCCGCGAGAGTTCCGGCGATGGCGGTGGAATGAGGCCCAAGCGCCAGATGTTTCCCACGATTTGCGCCCAGTGCGGCAAGGAAACCCAGGTGCCGTTCCAACCGAGGGGCGATCGGCCAGTCTATTGCAGCGATTGCTACAACAAGATGAGACCGGCAGGCGGTCGGTAGACACTGATCGGAATGCAGAAAGGGGCTGGATTCCAATCCAGCCCCTTTCGGTTTAGCCGGTAAGCTTCAAACAGGCCGACTACCAAGTTCATCAGGAGATGGGCCATCTGCGGGTGGCGAATGGTCCCAGCTCGAACCAACCGGATTACGCCTCTCCCTTGAGTATCTTCTCCTTAAGCGTTTCCCACTGCTCTGTAGTCAACACGCAGAGATTCCCTTCCTCCCCGATTTCCACCTGGTTGTCCTTTATCTTCACCACCGGACAACACGAACCAGAATTGCAGAGTGTTACTAGCTTCATTTGATTTGATATCCTCCTTCCTGCTTGAGAACCCAGAATACCTTGATATAACACCACCCGCAAACAAAGAGAATATACCTTGCAGGAGTTGCCGCGTATGCGACTTCGGTCTCATTGCCGAATGGCGACAGGCTGTCCCTGTTTGCCACAAGGTCTGCCATCGCCTTCGTCCACTACAGGACTAGCGCCTTCTGAACACCACAACACTCTTCAGGACTGATCTGTTGAGCCTTGGTAGTGTCCTTCTCGCCTGGCTTCGCTCGCGCCGGGCAGATAGGCTTGAAATCGCAGCGGCGACATAACACCCCAGGTTGGGAATGAAACCTCTTCTCGCCACCTATGGTTCGCGCTGTGAGAAGCAGATCCCATCTAGCCTGATCCAGAACAGCTCCCTCAATCGCGGCCGTATCCACCGAGCCGGAAGACAAGTAAATGAAAGAGGCTTTCGATACGGGGTAAGGCGTCTTCCGAGACAGGACTAGGGCATTGAGATAGAGTTGCGTCCAGTCACTGGCCTCCGGAGTGTTTCCGGTCTTGTAATCGATGATGTGGAGTGTTCTATCAGCCTGGAGATCGACTCGGTCTATTCTGCCCTGCAAGACGAGGCCCGGGGTGATCTCAGTCTCAAACCACGCCTCCACTAGGTACGGCCTGATCTGGGTATCATGGCTGGCGACAAAAGAACTCAATTGCCTAAGAGCCTTCTCTGCCCAGCGCCGTTCGTCTTCTTGGCCCCTGAACCCCACTCGGTAGCGGCGCCAGTTCTTCCTGAGAAGCCTCACCATGGTCTCCATGTTGCGCTGCTCCAGCGGCACTGTGGTCAGGAATTCTTTCAAGGTATCGTGCACATGGTTTCCCATGGTGAAGTAGGGCCTTGGCCCACCGTACTCGTCACCAAGACGGTCGATGTAACGGAACTTGTATTGCTGCGGGCACTGACGGAAGCAGGCCACAGCGGTGGGAGAGAGCCTCAATGATGAGGGAACCGGTCTCCTGCCGACTCGCGCCGGAGCCTCAATCAGACTGAAGCTGGTGTCATCCTGCCTGGCTATTCCCGCCGATGTCTCCTCTCTATCAGCCATCAGTATAGTTCAGCATGAACGCCATCCGGCTGGCACAGGATTGGAGTCTAGCTGCGGCAGATTCCGCCCGGGGAGATAGAAACGCCTGGAGCGGATGCCTGTCAGGATTTCATCCACACTCCAAGCCGTCGTCATAATTGGCAGCAATTCTACCATAAGCTGCGAGCAGCGTGATCCCTGTACCTCACTTTGTTTGGGTTCCAGCCACCTCGACCTGCTATAATCGCCGTACCCGATGTGGTTGGTAACACAGGTCAGACACAACGCATCCTTCGGCGGCCATGGCAGGTTGCCTGGCTGGTCTGCTGCTAAAGGAGGCTAGGGGTTGGCTGAAATCGACAAACTCATGCGGGGTCTCGGTAGCAGCCGCTGGGAAGCCCGGCGCGCGGCGAGCGAGGCCCTGGTTAACATGGGCTCGCCCGCCATCAGCCCGCTGATCGATGCGCTCAAGGATAGGAACCCCGATGTCCGGTGGGCGGCGATCAGGGCTTTGGGCAAACTGGGGGATCCGACCGCGGTCAAGCCGATCATCAAGGCTCTCAGTGACGAGGACTCTGGAGTACGCAAGACTGCCGCCGAGGCATTGGGGAAGATAGGCGATGCCAGAGCGACTGTCCCGCTGATCGCTGCCGTCGACGATGAGGACTGGAGCGTGCGCCAGGCAGCCGTGGAGTCCTTGGGCGGAATGGGGCGCGCCAGGGCTGTGAATGCCGTCGTCAGTGCCCTCCGCGATGGATACTCAGACGTCCGTCAGGCTGCAGTGACGGCTGCGGTTCAGATAGGCAAACCAGCCATTCTCCCTCTCATCAAGGCGCTCAGTGATGACAACCCAGACACCAGACGATGCGCCGCAGAAGCTTTGGGCAGAATGAAAGATCACAGCAGCATTCCGGGGCTGGTCGCGAGACTCGAAGATGGAAACGCCGGCGTACGTCAGTCCGCCATCGAGGCGCTCGGCAAGATCGGAGACAGCAGCGCCACTGTTCAGCTTGTCGCCATGCTCAAGGACGAGAACTCCAGCGTGCGTTGGGCAGCAGCCAGATCTCTGGGGGACGTAGGCGACCTCGAGGCAATCGGACCTCTGACCGTCGCCTTCAAAGACGCCAACTCCGGCGTCCGTTGGGCGGCCTACAAGGCGGCCGACAGCATCTGCCGGCGGTTCAACACACAGGATCGGCCGCCGAGAGTGTATTGACGCTTGCTAAAGTTGGCTGTTCGCGCTCATCTTCCGCACCTTGTGTTTTGGGATTTTTTCCTTCATAGTGAGACACGGGAGGGCAGTTGAGATGGTAACAAGAGGACATCGCCCTGACAGGATCAGCCCATTCGCCAAGCTGGTGGGTCTGAGTTTTCCGGAAACTGGCGGACCCCAGTGTGAGCTGAAGATCGAAGAAAAGGTGCTCAATGTGTACGGGACTGTGCATGGTGGAGCCATCAGTACTCTGGTGGACGTCAGTATGGGCTTTGCTCTTTTTGACCATCTGCGTGAAGACGAAAGGCTAGCCACCGTGGAAATGAAGATCAACTATGTCGCGGCTGTCACGTCTGGCGTTCTCACTGCTGAAGCGAAGTTGGTCAACAGGACCCGGAATCTGGCCGTTCTTGAATCCCGTGTGGAATGCGGCGGAAAGCTCGTTGCCAAAGCGATGGGGACGTTCTACATATCAAGGAAGAGTTCCTAGGGAAGGTCGTTAGTCCGAGGAAGTCAGCGTTGGGCGGTCGACTCTAGCGTCGTCTGGACCTTCGGCGCCGAGGTCTTACCTTGGCCTTCAAGGCCCTCCCCACTCTGGTGGTGGCCCGGGCTGTCTTCACAGCCCTCCTAGAGGTGTCCATTATCCCCAGGGCTGTCCCGATACCGGGAACAAGCCCAAGAGCTGCCACTACAGTGCCAGCGGCCTCTTTGCCGACCTTAGAGAGACTCTTGCCTACACGTCCTTTTCTTCTTCGCCCCGTCACAGATGACTTCCTTGGCTGACTTGGTCTTGCTGTCCGATTCTAGAACGCGTCTTTCGTCTTGGCAAGTCTTCTTAACGGAGGCAACGCGACAGAACCCTAGAACGAGCTGTCGAGTGCAATGTGAGGAGCCTGTCGGCGATGTCGCTCCAACCAAGTGGAGCCAGCGAGAGGATTTGAACCCCCGACCCGCGGTTTACGAAACCGCTGCTCTACCACTGAGCTACGCTGGCTCTTCGGCCCATAATTATAGCAACGTGGGCTGTCTTTAACCAGCGCAATCGAGACCGCAACGGCTGCGGACAGCATTCACTGCAATCGTGTATGGAGAATGGATCTCCCTGTGCACGGCAGATCACGATACAGGCAGCGGACACTGAAGTCGTTCTACGAAAAGAGGAACCCGGTTCTCCGTGGACGCTGGAAGCAGTGGATAGGGAGGAAGGGGGCGGTATCGAAACACATGTCTAGAGGTCAACCCAGCCGGGGAGAGAGGACTCGCCGGATTCTCCTCCTGCTGTCAATGGCGGTAGAGCCTCTGAGACTGGCCTCCAAACCAGACCGAGGAGGCAAGCTGTTGTTGGGGAGTCTAGGATCCAGCAGGGGCAGCTGCGGGCTCCAACAAATGACTTATTGTTGGGAAGACACTGTCGCAGTCTCGTTCGGCGTCTCTGCTAGACCCCCAAGAAGTCCTCATCGTAGGTGACGGAAGTTGGCAAAGCCTTGATGGTATGGCGGCCGCGGCCTTCTTCGGACTCCTCCATGAACTCGATGTGCTTTATCTGTTCATATGGCAAGAACTTGATCGTGGTCTTGCCGTTGTGGCCATAGGCTTCCACCACGACATAAGTCTTCTTCGGTCGCAGCCGAGCCAGTTTGAATGAAGTCCCATCCAGACAATGGATTTCCACCACAGGCGCTGGGATTTTTCTCTGTCTGGTGAAGTTCACCAGGCCAGTGCGCCAAGTGCGAGAGAGAAAGAACTCATGATTGAACATCAGGCGCCTCCTTTCAGCTGCCCCGTGAAGGTCATCCTGGCCAAAACGACGAAGGTGCCCATGTGACGACAGCCACCGTGAACACGGCATTTGCACCAGTGATAGGACGAGCACTGGGTCATGTAATACCAAGCCCCTGATCGGTATCTCTGGCCCTGAGTGTCTTCAGGGCACGTTTGGCTTCCTTCCGAACGTCTTCGTCTCTGTCCTTGGTTGCCTCAACGAGGAGCTCCACGGCTCTGTCGCCGTCCACCCTAGCCAGAGCCCTCGCTGCCTCATGTCGAACACTCGGGCTGCTATCGTTGGCCAGAGCGTCACCAAGAGACTCCACTGCCCTCTCGTCGCCAATGGTTCCCAGGGTCCAGGCGGCAATCTGTCTGGCGATTATATGCGTTTTCTTCCTATCGAGTGTTAGGACATGGCAGAGTGCCTCCACCGCAGGCGGGCCCACAATAACCAGAGCATCCGCCGCTTCCCGCTTCACGTTCTCGTCTCTCCGGTGAATCAGCGCATGAATGAGGGGTGCCACTGCCTCAAGTCCCTTCTCCTGCAGAGTAGCCACCGCCTCATCTCTGACCAAAGCATCCTCGTGCTTCAGCGAACTCAGTATGGCATCTGCTACTGCCCCCGGGTCTCCGATCCTTCCCAAGGCTGCTGCCGCCTCCTGTTTAACCACAGGATCCTCATCTCTGAGAGTCCTGGCGAGCGGCTTGGCCGCTCTGGCATCTCCAATAGTCCCCAGAATTCTGGCGGCCTGCTTCCGAACGTACCAGTCTTCATCACTGAGAGCTCCGACGAGGAGCCCCACCGATTCCGGTCTCTTCAGATTGCAGAGAGACGTAGCAGCCTGTTTCCGAACGTACCAGTCTTCGTCTCCGAGCGCTTCGACGAGAGGTTCCAATGCTCTTTCGTCGCCAATCTCGCCAAGAGCCCAAGTCGCCTCTAGCCTGACATCAGCGTCATCATAGTCCATGGATTCGAGGAGAGGATCCATAGCTGGCGTCCCAATCTTGGACAGGGCAAGCGCTGCGTTGTACTTCACCAAGCCATCCTTGTCATGCTTGAGCGCTTGAACCAGGGGCGCTATGGCCAGTATACCCAACCCCGCGAGTGAGTCCGTAACGTCCTCGCGCCCGAGTGCTGACATCAACTCCTGGATTCGATTCCCCTGATAGGTCTCCTGTCCGCCTAGCGCAGAGCCCGTCGATTGGGAATCACTTGTGAACATGTTCACACCTCCAATCGTGAAGAACTGTCCATGGAACACGATTGAAAATGGCCCCTACGCTGTTCTATTCTGCTCACCCCATCTGCCTTAAGAAAGGACCGTGGCCACATTATAGCATAGGAAGTAAAGCAACGGACTGCCGCTGGAGAAACTGTGATCGGAATGTGACAGCGGGCGGATCGGCTGCGACGCATTCATGAGTCTGGCTCCATGCGTGTTACACCCGCGCAGAAAAGAGGCAGCGGCCTGACTCGAACTCGTCCGGACCGGTGAGCCTTAGCCAATCTTGAATCACTGCCGGGTGGCAGGACACACCGTGGCTGTGAGTCCACCACTCGTTTCACTCCGCATGAGCTCATATGAGCATGTCCCCATCCACCATCTGCAGAGCCTTCCGTCGTATCCAAGCCGAGGGTGAGACGAGAGACCGGGATGTTATAATGCAACAATGGATTCCCACTTCGCGAAGAGTGTGAAGTGAGTGTGGTGAGGAGAAGACAAATGCCAAAGGCAGGACGGAAAGCGCAGGCAGCCTGGGCGGAGTTCAAGGAGTCCTGGGAGATGATTCTGGACATTGAGCGGGAGGGCCTCAAGCTAACCGAAGTTGAAGCTGACAAGAACTACGATCTGATCAGGGAAAAGCTGCGTCAGGCCGAGGGATTAGTCAAGAAGAGAAACGACGCCTTGAAACGCTACCTCCAGCTTACGAAAAAGGGAGAGTAGAGATCTCCGGCGGTTATCGCTACCACTTGAAGGGAACATACCGTTTACACAGAGCACCGATTCCAGACAACGGCCAGCCCCTCTCGGCACTTGTGGCCTGCAACTGAGAATGCCTATTCGCTCTTGTTCAGTCTCTCTGAGAACAGAGCTATGAGGCGTTCATTGTTCTTTGCCAGTAGATAAGCAACTGCGTGCGCACTTGACTCCTGCAACACGAGGAGATCACGAGCGGCTCTCTTGACGTCCTTTTCCGTTGCTATCTGTCGGCGCAGCTTGGCGAATTCCTCTCCCTCGCCAAGAGTCTCAGCACGTTCCCCTTCTTGCAGAATCCTCTGTTTTATCTTGTACTCGTCAATAGTCAACTGCTGCAGCTCTAGAAAAAGGCGATTGCGGTCTACAAGTTGTTTGGCTTTGTCGTCTGTCATGTTTCTCCTCCTCAAATCGACACTGCCCCACTATACCAATGTCAAATGCGCTGGCATCAATAGCACTCATACCACCAAAGTGCTGGGCCATCATATCATCCAGTCTGGGCTTGGAGAGGAGGAGACACCAAGAAGAGGCTGTCTTAGAGCCCTCTTTCAACCCCCTGGCCCCCACTCTTGGGGGGAGATTAGGGAATTGGGGGACACCCCCAAACCCTCGGCAAAGGGGCTTCGCCCCTCTGCACATCCCTGTGGGACTCGCAGAGGCAAGCCCCTCTCCCTCGACGGGAAAGGGTCTGGATGAGGGCGAGACGCGCTTCCATCCCCCAGCAGAAGCTTCTCCCGCGCCTCTTTTGAGACAAGGTCAACAAGGAGTGTCCGGGTCTGCCTGTCAGTTGCGGTAGAACAGCCTGCCCAACATGGTGCTCTGCGCGGAGATGGCTCCCTCTGGGCAGGCTTCCTGGCAGCAGTAGCAGCGAATGCAGCGATCATAGTTGTGGGTGGGGGGCTGGGATTTATCGTCGTTGCGCCAGTCGACCGCTTTTGGCTCGACGGGACACATCTTCACGCATGTGCCACAGTTGGTGCACTTCACTCCGTCTATGACCGGCCTTTCGCACAGCCGATTCTTGATGAAGGCCCTGGCCCTGCTCCTGCTGCAGTGATCCGGAGGAGTCCGAATGACATCGAAATCGCGGCAAAGGAATGACTCTAGGCTGTCGCCAACCAAATCTATGTTCTCGCTGTGGCAGGTTCCCAGCCCTGCTTTCTCGCCCAGCTTCGATGTTGGCACGACTTCCGGGTCAAGGTTGATGATTCTGCAGGCCGTGGCATCCAGCGCTATTGGATCAGTGGAAAACAACAGAACTTTGAGTTTCCGGAGTTTCCCGCTTCTCGGTCCATTCCCCTCCATGGCCACAATACCATCCATGACACAGAAACGGGGCCTGGCCAGCGTGTTCAAGTCAACCAGCATGGCAGCAAAATCATATGGGTCGGGCAGCTTCATATGATACTGGTTCTTCAGAAGGCCGGGGACGCAGCCGAACTGGTTCTTCACGGCACCTGTGAACCTGACCAGCGGATGGGTCTTCAGCTTGGGCAAGTTGACCAGGCCGTCGGAGTCGAGTACGCCGTTGGCCAGCACGAAGCTCTTGATGAGAAGTGATTCCTTGTGGCTGACGTTTCTGCCCTTGTCGAAATCGGCCAGTTCGATGCCCAACTCATCGGCCACATGCTTCAGGCCAGCTCTCTTCATGTGGCCCTCAGCTCCGGCGAAGCTGGGAGAGTCGCCGTAGGTAACCCGAGCGCCCGATTCCTGGAGCAGCTTCCCCACTGCCCGGAAGACCGATGGATGAGTGGAGACACCTTTCTCTGGATTGGTGCCATAGAGGACATTGGGCTTCATCACGATTCTCTCGCCGGATTTCACCAGGCTTGAGGTGCCTCCGATGAGCTCTAGCCCTTTCCAGACCGCTTGATACACGGCGTCGGGTTCGTACGTATTGCATCTTACCAAGGCTACCTTAGATTGATTCATTGATTCTCCATGACCATAGTATTACCCAGTCCCAGCCTGTAAGCAAAGCCAGACTTTGCCCCGCGCCCCAGCTTTGCTACAATTCTGGCGTCGGTGGCCGGAGGCGCGCGCTTCCTGGATTCCCGCCTGCGCGGGAATGACAAATGGGGCGTGCAGAGGGGCGAAGCCCCTCTGCGTTCTTTCCATCCCCCAAGAGTGGGGGATCAAAGGGGGTTGAAGATTCCCCAAGAACTCATAAAGAATCAGATGGAGGGAAAGAGATGATCAGAGTGTCAGTCATGTACCCTAACGAGAAGGGCAAGCGGTTCGATGTGAACTACTTTGCCACCAAGCACATTGGCCTGGTGCACAAGAAGCTGGACTCCGCCGGGCTGGTGAAGGCCGAGGTGGACAAGGCGGCTGATCCCAACGCCCCATTCATCGCTATTGTCCATCTATATTTCAAGTCGATGGAAGAATTCCAGAATGGCTTCTTCCCCCATGCCGGTGAGTTCACGGCAGACATGCCCAACTACACCGACCTGGTGCCGCAGGTGCAGATCAGCGAGATAGTCAAGTAGAACGGGGCAAATCGGGCGAAGGTTGTCTCAGCCGGCGCTCAGCAGGCTGTAGAGTAGGGGAAGCGAGCCCACATCGCAGTATTCATGGGACTGCGGTATGTTCACGCTCGATCATATATGAGGGCAGCTTGAGGTTGTAGAAGTACTGCTAACGTTGACTTTGGGGGCGGCTTAGAGAACAGGGCCTGTCGATATTGAAAGCGGACGCGGTTAGGAGAACCGATAGTCAAGAGAGCCTGCGTATCTGTCGGCATGTGGAGTCTCGAATATCGAAGGATACATTTCATTCAAGAAAGTGGCTGGCCCAGAGTACGGAAGAAGCTCTTCGAGCAGGAAGTGGTCCAGAATTCCCAATGGTATGCCGAGGCCAGGTATGGCGCCTAGGGCGGTTGTAGTGAGGAATCGCAGGTCTGAGCCAGGTCTGGTATGAAGGAAAGCAGATATCCTCGCTCGCAGACTGGCAATTCTCTCGTTGATTTCAGTATCGGGTGCGTTGTGTATTGATGATAGCCAACTGCGGAACTCCCTGCATTCCACGGTTTCCCTAATCGCTAGGAGCTGGACGGCATCTAGTCTGGTGTTTTGGCCAATCTGGTCTAGCTCAGGGAACCCTCTGATTCTGAGAACTCTTTGAAATTGCTCTTCTTGCGCTTCGGGAAGGACAGATTTGACTATGAAGGAAAGCTTCTGACCAAAGATCGGAAGCTCATGGGGACGGAAACCAGATATGGCAGAAAGAGCACGCATCTCCTCTATTCGTTGGTCAACCGAACCTACTGCGGACAAGGCACGCTCAATGACTGTGTGAACATCGATCTGGGCTAAGCCAAAGCGATCAGGAATGTCTGACTCTGCCGTGACGTCATGTTCGTTGAGGCGGTGAATGCGAAGCCGGAAGTCGCCTGGAGCCACGGTAGTCCCCAGCCTCTGACTCAGCGTCTGTGCGACTGCAGTTGCGATCACAGGGTCATTGTTGGTCATGTCTACCTGCAACTGCTGCATGGCGAGGGCTCCAATGTCGACAGTGGGCCTAACAAGCGATGACCTTACAAGCTTCTTGAGCGTGTAGCAACGGTAGGAGTCGATTCCCTCTGTCGAGTCGAGTATGCGCAGATTATCTTCGATGTAAGGCTCCCAGTAGGCGATGCTTACGGACACGAAATCGTATGAGCCCAGCGGGAGACGCCCCTCTCTTCTGCGTCGTTCTGTAACAGGGTGTTGGCCAATCTGACTGAACGAGATAGCATCGCAGTATATTCTCAGGGCCTTTGAGGACAGTAGAGCCACCAAGCCATCGTATCCGAAGACGCGAATGAGACGAGGCAGTTCCTTGAGCCTGAGCGAATAGAGTGTGTACGTATCGAAGAGCAAGAGTCTGCGGACTAGTCCTGCCACATCTACTGTAGCGACATCAGTACTATCGTCTATGACCGCACATTGGCCAAGCAGGTGTCGTGACAAAGTCATGTTGTGCTCTACTCCATACCACTGTGAGATTATACCAACCGAACCTCAGCTTGGATACAGAGGGCAGCAATCCGCCTTGAACTATGGTGCAAAACTCAACAGTCCCAGCTGGTGTTCAACCGTTATTCAACCATTGTGAAGACAGTCCTGATTAAGACTCATGCGCTGGGTACCTGGAGGATGGGATCAGATAAAAGGTGAACTCTCCGTACCATGAGGATGACTAGCATCTCTAGCGGAGTCTCTGGGAATTCTACAAGATGGGGGGCGCTAGCTGCCCAGCCTCTTCACCCCCAGCGTCACCTCGCGCCCCTCAATCTTGGCCTTCTGGGAGAAGGCGCCTTCTGCGGGCGGCTGGTTGAGGAGTTCCTTGGAGAGAGTCTCCTGCTTGATGTAGGCGGACTGGCTCTCGATGGCCTTCTGCAGGGACAGTTCCGCCTGGTAGTAGGTGACGATGTAGTCGGCGATCTCGAATCCGGCTTCCTTGCGCATGTTCTGGATGCGATGCACTATCTCGCGGGCTATCCCTTCCTCGATGAGTTCGGCCGGAATCTCGATGGGCACGGCCACCACGCAGCCCCCGTCTTCCATCGTGCAGTAGCCCGACTGGCCCGCCAGGTCGGCATCCGGCTCGGCAAACTCCAGCGCCTTCACGTTGAGTTCCTCCAGCACCTGCGGGGCCAGACACCGCAGGCTCTCCTGCTCGCTCTTGGCCCTGGTCTTGACGATCACCCTGGCCACGGGCTGGCGCACCTTGATGCCCGCCTTGCTGCGGGCTGCCCGCCCGATGCTGCAGACCTTCATCACCAGCCTCGTGTCAGCCTCCAGCTTCTCATCCACCTTGGAGAGGTCGGCCACCGGAAAATCGCAGAGGTGCACGCTCTCCGGAGCCTGCGGATCGACCGCCTTCACTAGGTTCTGGTACAGCTCCTCGGCCAGGAACGGCGTCAAGGGGGCCATGAGCTTGGACAGCGTGGTCAGGCACTCGTAGAGGGCGAAGTAGGCTGAGAGCTTATCGGTGTCGTTTTCGCCCTTCCAGAAGCGCCGCCGGTTCCGCCTCACATACCAGTTGGAGAGGTAGTCGACAAACTCCTCAATCTTCCTACCGGCCTCGGTGGGGTCGTAGTTGGTGTAGGCCTTGTCCACCTCGTCGATAAGCTGGTGGAGCTCGGAGATGATCCACCGGTCCAGTTCGTCGGTGGTCGCCGGGCGTTTGGCTTTGACGGGATCGAACTGGTCGATGTTGGCGTAGATGACGAAGAAGGAGTAGGTGTTCCACACGGTGGAGAGCACCTTCCGCATGGCCTCGGTGACCTGATCGACCGACAGGCGCTTGACGTTGCCCGCGGGGCTGGTGGTGAACATGTACCAGCGCAGTGCATCCGCGCCCTGGTTGTTGATGATCCTCCAGGGGTCGATGACATTACCCTTGGTCTTGCTCATCTTCTCGCCCTTGGCATCGACTATATGCCCCAGGCAGATGACATTCTTGAAGCAGGGCTTCCCGAACAGCAGGATGGACAGGGCGTGGAGCGTGTAGAACCAGCCTCTGGTCTGGTCGATAGCCTCGGCGATGTAGTCCGCCGGGAAGCGGCTCTCAAAGTCTGCTTTGTTTTCAAACGGGTAGTGGAACTGCGCCAGGGGCATAGCGCCGGAGTCAAACCAGGCGTCGAGCACCTCGGGCGCCCGCTTCATCTTGCCGCCGCATTTCCCGCAGTCGAAGGTTATCTCATCCACAAACGGCCGGTGCGGGTCCACCGGCTCGACGATGCCGGCCACGTTGGGCTTGGACTTGAGTTCCTGGATGCCGCCGATGCATTCCATGTGGCTGGGGTCGCGGCTGCAGCGCCAGATGGGGAGGGGCGTTCCCCAGTATCTTTCGCGAGAGAGACCCCAGTCGATGTTGTGCTCCAGCCAATCGCCGAAGCGCCCCTCCTTGATGTAATCGGGATACCAGTTGATGTCCCGGTTGCCGGAGACCATCTGGTCACGGTAGGCCGTGGTCTTGATGTACCACGATGGCTTGGCGTAGTAGAGGAGCGGTGTCTGGCAGCGCCAGCAGAACGGGTAGGTATGGACGATCTTCTCCTGGTGGTGCAGGATGCCGCGCTGCTCCAGGTCCTCCAGGATCATGGGATCGGCCTTCTTGACGAACTTGCCGTCCCAGGCCTTGCCGTTGGGAATCATCTTGCCGTCCAAGTCCACGCTCTGGACCATCGGCAGGCCGACTGCCTTGCCCAGGTCGAAGTCCTCTTCACCGAAAGCGGGAGCGATGTGCACAATTCCGGTGCCGTCGCTGACCGAGACGTAGTCGGCCGTCACAGTGCGACTGTGCTGCGGAAGCTTTTCACCGGCCGGCACGAATTCCGGCCTTGGCTCATACAGGCGGTCATAGCAGATGCCAGCCAGAGCACTGCCGCTGAACTCCGCCAGTATTTCCCAATTCCCCGAACCGAGCGCCCGGTCGAGAAGGGCCTTGGCCATGATGAGCCGTTCCGTAGCGCCCTTCGGCGACCGCGTCTGCACCAGGACGTAGTCCTCGTCAGGCGACACTGCCAGTGCTATGTTGCCGGTCAGCGTCCAGGGCGTCGTCGTCCAGGCCAGAAGCGCAGGCACTTCTTGTTCCCACTTGTTCGCCTGGACATTCCAGCCCAGCTTCGGCAGGGCCTTGGCATCGGGATTCTGGGCATCCTGGCTTAATCGAAACCGGATGTATATCGAAGGGTCCTCGGCATCCTGGTAGCCCAGGGCCACCTCGTGGGAGCTGAGCGACGTGCCGCAGCGGGGGCAGTGGGGGGTGACTCTGTATCCCTGGTAAACCAGCCCCCGGTCCCAAAGCTGCTTTATAATCCACCAGCAGGACTCGACATAGCCGGTGTGGAATGTGATATAGGGGTGCTCCATGTCCAGCCAGAAGCCTATCCGGTCGGTGAGCTCTTCCCACTTCTTGAGGTAGCGCAGGACACTCTCGCGGCACTTGGCGTTGAACTTGGCGATGCCGTACTCTTCGATCTGGGCCTTGTTGTTGAACTTGAGTTCCTTCTCGATCTCGAGTTCCACCGGAAGGCCGTGCGTATCCCACCCCGCCTTGCGGAAGACGCGGTACCCCTTCATGGTCTTGTAGCGGGGGATGACATCCTTGTAGATGCGGGAGAGGACATGGTGGATGCCGGGATTGCCGTTGACCGTCGGCGGGCCGTCATACAGCACGAACTCGGGTCCGCCCTGGCGAACCTCATTCGTCTTCTGGAGGATGTTCTGGTCCTTCCAGAAGGCCAGAATCTGCTTCTCTACTTCAGGGAAGCTGACCTTGCTGCTGACTGGTCTGAACATTTAGTTTCCTTTTTCAACCCCCTGGCCCCCATTCTTGGGGGTAGGAGAAGAAGCCTGGGGGACACCCCCAGACCCTCGGCAGGGACTCGTCCCTGCACCCTATTCTGTCACTCCCGCGGAAGCGGGAATCCAGGAAGGGACCCCTCGGCACTCTCTATCCGTCGCAGCAGGCACAGCACGCTGTGCCCCTACGCCCGCGGCCAAATCCCCAACTACTTGCCTGGGAAATTGGGCTTCCTCTTCTCCATGAAGGAGTCGAGACCTTCCTTGGCATCCTGGCTCTGGAAGTGAGCCCTGGAAGCTGATTTCTCGATCTCTATGCCAGTGTAAAGATCGACCTGCATGCCTCGATTTACGGCATACTTGATATGCTTGGAGGCCACAGGGCTGCGCTGCACTAGCTTGTTCGCAACGGCCTCTACATACTCACGCAGCTTCTCGCGAGGCACAGCCTTGTTGATAAGTCCCCACTTCTCCGCATCCTTGGCTGTGAGCCAGTCACCGGTGAACAGAAGCTCCCTCGCCACTCTCAGCGGGATGAGCCGGGGCAACCGCTGCGAACCGCCGCCGCCAGGGGTCAACCCAACGGACGCATGTTGGTCACCGAGGGATATATCGTCAGCAGCATAGGCCAAGTCGCAGGCCATCGCCAATTCGAGGCCACCAGCAAAACAATTGCCGTTGATCATGGCAATGATCACCTTGCTCATGTGTTCCATGAGAAAGAAGGTGTCGTGGAACAGCTGGCCATATCCGGCAATCGCCGCAGGATCATCCCTGTGACCGCTGATCCACTTCAGATCGCCGCCAGCAGAGAAAGCTTTGCCCGCGCCTGTGATAACCACTACCCTGACTTCTGAGTCTTTATCCAGTTCCGAAAGGCACTGCTGCAACTGCGTGTGGGTATCGGGGTGCAGAGCGTTCATCGCCTCGGGCCGGTTGAGGGTCAGCCATGCGGCGCCATTCTTCTTCTCCACTAAGAGGTGGTCATATTTCACCAGAGGTTCCTCCTTCTCGCCTTGTGTGCTGTCGTCGGCTGGGTCAGAATCGATATACTTATGTAATGACCAAAGCAAGATTTTACGAGTTGCCTGCGTCCAGTGTCAATTATGGGGTGTTCTCACCCAAGCTTGACCCCTGACAAACCAATCAGGTAAGATCGTTCGGCGTGTTTGACTTGGGCCTGGTTATTATGTTATAGATTAAAGCCGAGCCCAAAGGAGGTAAGTATCGTAAAAGAGCTACGAATCAATCAGTGGATCAGAGCCAAAGAGATACTGCTGATTGGGGAGAATGGTGAACGAGTTGGCGTGATGTCGGTCAGCCAGGGCATACAGTTGGCGCGAGAGCGGAATCTGGACTTAGTGGAAGTAGCGCCAACAGCGGTCCCGCCCGTATGCCGGATTCTCGACTACGGAAGGTACAAATTCGAGCAGACAAAGAAAGAGAGGGAAGCCAGGAAGACCAGGAAATCCTCGCTTCTGAGAGAAGTCCGACTTCGGCCAAGAATCGACAACCACGATCTGGAATCTAAGACTCGCTTGATTGAACGGCTGCTGGGCGAGGGCGACAAGGTCAAAGTGACAGTTTTCTTCAGAGGAAGAGAAATCACTCGCCCGGAGCTCGGCAAAAGGATATTGCAGCAGGTTCTAACCAACCTGAAAGATAAGGCTGTAGTCGATCAGCCCCTGGTAGTAGAAGAGAAGAGCTTGAGCTTGTTCTTCTCGCCAGCCAAGACTCCTGTTAAGAAGGCAACGTCGGAGGTTACTAGTGCCCAAGATAAAGACAAATAAGACTGCCGCGCGCCGCTTCAGCGTTACCGGCACCGGCAAGATCATGCATTCCAGAGTAGGCAAGAGCCACCTCCGGCGGAAGAAGCCTGCCCGTGTGAAGCGTCAATACGATGGGAAGGTGCCACTTGATCCCACCAACAAGGGCAGAATAAGCAAGCTCGTGCCATACCTGTAAAGGAGGACCATTGCCGCGAACCAAAGGTGGAGTAGTCACCAGACACCGCCATAACAAGATACTAAGGTTGACCAAGGGGCACCGCGCCAGTAAGCACAGCCTCTATAGCCGTGCACATGAATCCATGCTCAAGTCCTTGAGCTACGCCTATCGTCACAGACGAGAGCGCAAGGGAGACATGCGCCGCATCTGGATACTGCGCATCAATGCTGCTGCCAGAGCCGGTGGACTCTCCTACTCCCAGTTCATGCATGGCCTGAAAGAGGCCAACGTGGAAGTCGACCGCAAGATGCTGGCAGACACAGCCGTCAGAGATCCCCATGCCTTCTCTCATTTGGTGGCAGTCGCCAAGGGGGAGAAAACGGGCAAGTAGTCGATGCTGAAGGAGCTTGAGGAACTCAAGACCAAAGCGGTCAGCGAGCTCGACGGCATAGACAACCTGGGCGATCTGGAGAAGTGGCGGGTCCGCTACCTCGGAAGAAAAGGCTCTCTCACCACAGTCCTCAGAGGATTGGGAGCGCTCTCAGTCGAAGAACGTCGCACTGTTGGCGCGGTCGCCAACGAGCTTAAGGGAACCCTGGAATCCCGCCTGCAGCAGAAGCAGGAAGCTCTGAAGAGCCAGGACCTCGTTGACACCATCGAGCAGACCCGCATCGATGTCACTCTCCCGGGCTATCCCGTTTCCATAGGGCGCCTTCATCCGACGACCCGAACGCTTCGCGAGGTTTGCGGCATCTTCGCCTCCATGGGCTTTCAAGTAGTGGAGGGCCCGGAGGTGGAGTGGGACTACTATAACTTTGAGGCACTGAACATACCCCAGGATCACCCGGCGCGCGATATGTGGGCCACTTTCTGGGTGGACACAGAAGGCGCGGGGCGGTCCAGGCTACTCCGCACCCACACCTCTCCAATGCAGATTAGGCTGATGGAGAAGACCCGGCCACCGGTAAGGGCAGTGGTGCCAGGCAAGACCTACCGCTACGAGGCCACCGACGCCACCCATGAGTTCATGTTCCATCAGGTCGAGGGTTTGGCGGTGGACAAGGGCATTACCATGGGTGACCTGAAAGGCACGCTATTCGAGTTTGCCCGCCGTCTCTTCGGCGCGGACCGGAAGGCGCGCTTCCGCTGCGACTACTTCCCCTTTGTTGAGCCTGGAGTCGAAATGGCCATCGACTGTTTTGTGTGTCAGGGTGTCGGCTGTCGGCTGTGCAGCAACACCGGATGGATCGAGATCCTGGGCGCCGGAATGGTTCATCCCGACGTGTTGAGAAGGGTGGACTACGATCCGGAGGTATACACAGGATTTGCCTTCGGCATGGGCGTGGAGCGCATCCCCCTGCTGAAGTACGGCATCGACGATATCCGCCTGTTCTATGGCAATGATCTGCGCTTCTTGAAGCAGTTCTAGTACTATGCAACGTTATGTTCGACGGATATGCGATTTCCTGATCGACCAGAAAGGTGTTGGCTTATGAAGGGGTCTCAAGGCTCCCTTTCAACCCCCTGGCCCCCATTCTTGGGGGAAGATAATGAAATTGGGGGACACCCCCAAACCCTTGGCAGGGACGAGTCCCTGCATCCTCCTGAGACAAGCCCTATTTCCCCCCAAAGAATAGGACCATCCTCCGCCTTGGGGTGCGCAGAGGGGCGAAGCCCCCTTGCCGGGAGTCTGAGGGTGTCCCTCAGATACTCTCTTCTTCTTATCCCCCAAGACTGGGGGATCAAGGGGGTGGTATGAACCTGGCACAATGTTGACAGAATAGACCGGGCACATCGTTTACAGATAAGAAGGTATAGACAGGAGGTAGAGTCTATGCCTTGGAAGGAAACATGTGCCATGGATCAGAAAGTTCAGCTT
>Ga0315280_10002304_pt1 | contig 31160 bp, 31 predicted proteins | sample YL17G06_40_MG_FD_203697 | JGI IMG/M metagenome (GOLD analysis project Ga0315280, IMG submission 203697) | Sediment microbial communities from Yellowstone Lake, YNP, Wyoming, USA - YL17G06_40 | ecosystem: Environmental > Aquatic > Freshwater > Lake > Sediment | place: USA: Wyoming | collected... | reverse complement strand
TCGCCCAGGGTTCCATGTTCAGTATATAGGGAATAATAATATATAAAACTTTCGCTTATATATTGATCTACAGCAAGAAAAGGGTCCTAAAGGGCCGATTTATTCCCCAGTTGCGCGAAGTTAAGGTGATAAGTCTTTGCCTCCCTCATGCAACTCCTGAGAGGAATACTGAAACATGTACAGCACCATAGAAAGCGTGGAGAGCCCTCTGGATGTCGTAATTCATTTTTCAGATGAGGATTGGGAGCGGGCCAAGAGCGATATAGAGTGGGCCACCATCCAGGTAATAGAGGAGCTGAAGAGATACAAGAGCAAACCGGAGGAGTACTTTGCAACCAAGCCCAGAGTGATTTTGAGGATCATATCCTGGGAAGCCAGGATCCGCATGGAGATAATAGGACATTTCTGGACCGACGATCGCAACATAAGATTCAGTGAGTGGTGGATTGTTAAGCTCTTCAGATAGTGCCGGATAATAGTCACTTTTTTGGGATCAAAGACCAAAAGGGTCATCCTCATCCCATTTACATTAAAATAATTAATGGTCAGTAGATCTGCCCACGGCCTTTGCTATCACCATATCTAATTCTTCCGCCGCCAGGCTTAGCTCTTCATCCCCCTGGCCCTTGAGCTTGGAGATGTCTCTGCGCAGAGGCCCCAGCCGCAAAGCTGCTCCCGGGCCGTTTTCGGAAGCGGCGATCTGCTTGATCTTCTCCAGCCGCCTCCACTGCGCATCCGGCCTTTGCAGCAGATCGGAGAGCTCACGCAGGACCTTGGCGACTCTCTTGCCGCGATCGGTCAGCTCCAGATATCTGATCCTGCCTTGAGGCCTGGACTTGATCAATCCCTGCGCCTCCAGTTGAGAGATGATGCTGATGGTGTGGGGAAAGGTGGAGTCTATGCGCTTGGCTACCAGGGCGGCGTAAGCCGGCTCCAGTTCCCCTACCGCCAAAATGGCTAAAACAGGCTTCTCCCGGAGGAAGAGCCGTTCCAGTGGTTCGTGCATGGCTTTGTGGACTTCAGGCAGGCAGCGTAGCTTGAATCTGGGTTGGGCTGATGGGCTTGGCCTCTAAAGCCTCCGCCGGCGGACTTATATCCACCGGCTTGTTGAAGTCGTAGTATAGATCCGTCGTCTCAACACTTACGGATACTTCTCCCAGACGCACCGATTGGTTGAACATCTTCATCTGGCCGGTGTCGGGATCCAAGCTGCCGATGATCTCCGGCGTCATCTTGAAGCTCAAGCTGCTCTGGTACTTCTTGGGCAGGTAGTCATCCTTGGAGATCCAGATTAGCTTCTCCATCTTTGCCGTTTCATTCAGCTCCATGCGGTTGATGGATGGCATGAACAGGGGATACTGGGTCAGCCTGGCTGCTGTGCCAAAGGCAGTGTTATAGAGATTGTCGTAATCTCCTTTTCCGGTCAGTATCTTCAGCTTGTAGGTGTCTACTCCATCGACAGTCTCCGAGCCGACTTCCTCGGTCTGCGACTGGTTGATCATCTCGGCCAGGATTCTCACCTGGTTGTTATTGCCTTCGCCCCAGATCTCTGCGGCAGACCTTGGGTCCTTGAGGTGAGTCCATTGGCCCTTCTCGTCCTTTACGTAAGTAGAGTTTCCTATCTGGTAAACATCAGCCTGCGTAGAGCTGGAGTTTGCTGGCTGGCCCGGCAGCTCTAAAACGCTCTTCGTCGAGCCACTGGCCTTGGCCTGGAAGCCAGACAGGTTCACGGACGCGACAGTCTTTGCGCTCTCCGAGATGGTAGTTGCTTTTTGCGATGTGGCATTGGTCCCTGCGGCATTGAGCTTCATAGTCTGAGTCACCGAGCTTTGCAGGCTATAGGAGCTCAAATTTTCCGCCGACTTGATCGCCAGAGTCTTAAGATCTCCCACACTCTCTTTAGTGCCGCTTGGTGCTTTTTCCGTGCAGCCGGATATGGCCACCGCTATGAGCACCAGAACCAGTAGTAATCTCTTCATTTCATCATCTCCATATAATTTTTGGGACGATGAACTGACATCGTCCACTCCCTTCCTTCTGAGATGGAGGGATTTTGGCTTAAATCCTTTCCGATTTGGCAGGCTCAAACTTCTCTCCAGTGATCATCTCGAAGAGCTTGATGTAGATCTTGCTGGTCTCCTCCACCAATTCAGGGGGCAAAGCCGGTATGGGGGGCTCCTCTCGGCCTGCGTCCCTGGCTTCGTAGAGCCGATCCTTGTAGCCCGTCTGGCGGTAGTACTGGCGCACATACTCCTTGCTCAGGTCTACGAACTCCCCTTCCTCATAGCGGGCCTTGTCCCAGAAGCGGTCCTCGTCTGCAGTTCCATACACATCCACCACCATGATCTGCCGGTCGTCATCGAGGGCCAGCTCCTTCTTGCCGTCCACGTGGATGAGACCGCGAGAGGCAACGCTCCTTCCTATGTCCTCATCGATCTTGAGCACCATCTCTCTGGCCTCTTCGTACTCCTTTGGCGTGAGCCCGGAGATCTGCAGGGCCTCTGGTTTTTTCAGCAGCCGGTCGGTCTTCTCCAGCTTGGTGGAGACTTCCAGGAAAGGCTCAGGCAGCGGCTCGCCAAAGAGCACCTTGTGGCCAGAGGCAAAGCCCAGAGCATCAGCAGAGACAGCGCCCTCTTTCACCCGGTCGTAGAGCGATCCTGCCACATCCCACCGGCAGATGAACTCCAGGGGTATGAGATAACGCTTGGATTCTCTGGTGATCTGATGGGGCTGGAGGATATCTACCTTTTTGCAGAGCATGCTGCTGGGCGGGATAAACTCCAGGAAGTGGGTTTTGATGCCCATCTTGCTGGCACGCCCCAACCAGTAGACGCCCTCCCGGCAGATGGTCTCACCCTTAAAGGGAATGAGGCTGGGAATGACCTTGTCGAATACGGAGATGCTGTCCGTAAACCTGAACTCCAAGCGGTCGCCCGAGGAGTAGGCTTCCTTGACCTTGCCTTTCATCAAGAGCTTGCGTTCCATCAGCCGCCTCTTAAGCCAGGAAAGATGATAATCCTTTTGCCATTCACTCCCTTAACACTCGGGAGGCCTTCATCTGAGGTGGAAAGAGCTGCCTGAAGGGCTAGCTGATTCTATCATGTTTTAATTTGCCCTTGGCCGTTTTAAGAAAAGGAAAAGAGAAGAGGATGAGAATTCACTCGAAGTCCTCTCCGCCCATGCCGCCGCCAGGCATGCCGCCCGCACCACCAGGCATGCCGCCCGGTCCGCCGGACTTGGAGGCGATGACGTCATCGATGCGCAGGATCATCACCGCGGCCTCAGCTGCAGAGTTGATGGCCTGGGTCTTGACCCGCAGGGGCTCGACCACGCCCAGCTTGAGCATGTCCACGGGCTCGCCGGTGTCCATGTCCAGGCCGGCGCTCTTCACGCCCTTCTCGTGCTGGCTGCGCAGGGCGACGAGCGTATCGATCTGGTCCAGACCGGCGTTCTCGGCCAGGGTCTTGGGTATGACCTCCATGGAGTCGGCGAAGGCCTCGATGGCCAGCTGCTCACGGCCTCCCACGGTGGCAGCGTACTCACGCAGCCGCAGGGCCAGCTCCACCTCGGGGGCACCGCCGCCGGGAACCAGCATCTTATCCTCAACTACGACGCCGACGACGCGCAGCGCATCCTCCATGGCTCTGTCCAGCTCATCGACGACGTGCTCGGTGCCGCCCCGCAGGATTATGGACACGGACTTGGGGTTCTCGCACTCCTCGACGAAGGTCATCTTCTCGTCGCCGATCTTCCTCTCCTCGACCAGGCCTGCCTTGCCCAGGTCCTGTACCGTCAGGTCATGGATGCTGGTGACTACCCTTCCGCCGGTGGCGCGCGCCAGCTTCTCCATATCGCTCTTCTTGACGCGGCGGACGGTGTATATGCTGGCCTTGGCCAGGAAGTGCTGCGCCAGGTCGTCGATGCCCTTCTGGCAGAAAACAACGTTAGCTCCGGTGTCAACGATGCTGTCCACCATGCCCTTGAGCATGGTCTCCTCCTGGTCCAGGAAGGCTTGCAGCTGATCGGGCGAGGTGATTTCAATCTTGGCGTCCACCTCGGTCTTCTCGATCTCAATGGCGGCGTTGAGCAGGGCGATCTTGGCTCCCGTGACCTTCTTGGGCATGTTGGGATGCAATCGGTCCTTATCGATGACCATGCCGTGGACCAGCTCTGAATCGGTTATGCCTCCGCCCACTTTCTTCTCCACGGTGATGTTGTCCGTGTCCACGGTTCCGTCCTCGTCCACCACTGCCTTCACGGCCACAACGGCCAGGTTGGCCAGCTCCCCTCGGGCGGTGCCGGAGCCCTTGCCGGTCATGGCGGTGATGGCGATCTTCTTCAGAAGCTCCACGTCATTTGCGGAGACGTTCACGGCTATGGTCTTCAGGATCTCCTGGGATTTATCGGCTGCTGCCCTGTAGCCTGCCGCTATGACCGTGGGGTGGATCTCCTGGTCCAGCAGCCCCTCGGCCTGCTTGAGCAGCTCTCCGGCGAGCACGACCGCAGTCGTTGTCCCGTCTCCCACCTCGGCGTCCTGGGTCTTGGCGATCTCCACCATCATCTTGGCGGCGGGGTGCTCGATGTCCATCTCCTTGAGGATGGTGACACCGTCATTGGTTATTACCACGTCCCCCAAGGTATCGACCAGCATCTTGTCCATGCCCTTGGGGCCCAAAGTGGTCCTGACGGCACCAGCTACGGCCTTGGCGGCCATGATGTTCGATCTCTGCGCTTCGCGGCCAGCGGTTCTCTGGCTGCCTTCCTTGAGAATGAGTACCGGTGTTCCACCGAATTGTCCTGCTGCCATTCAATTACCTCCAAATGAGATAGTGATCAAAGTGAGATATCGGGTGTTTGAACTTCTATATGAAGGTTGCGTCCAAACTGATTTATACCATTGGCGCTTTTTTATGTTCGCCCGCAAGGGTGTAGTGAATACCATGGATAGAGAAAGACGTGGTGGCTTCAGCCGAGGCCCAAGAGAGATGCATGATGCAGTTTGTGCCGACTGTGGCAAACAGACCCAGGTTCCCTTCAAGCCTGATGCGAACAGGCCAGTATACTGCCAGGAGTGCTACCAGAAGCACAGGCCACCCAGAAAGAGCTACTAACGATTGATCTTCAGGATCCTTTTCCTAAGGATTCATCCCGACATCTCAAGCGACCAAGCAAACAGGGGAATCAAATCCCTGTTGACTTTTATTTCACACGTCTCTTATCGTGAAGGTGCTGTGCCAGCCGAAGCCAAGGATTGGGGCGTCTGGGCGCAAACACCCTGCGCTGCTTTCTCCTGGCGGATCATGTAATACAGAACCAGAAGGACGCAGATATTCCCCGCCAGCCCCAGCAGAGCGAGAAGCTGTGCCCTGTAAAAGAGGAATACCTGGACGAGGAAGATCTGCACCAGCACTGCATCCTTGAAGAGCCGGTAGGCCTGGAGCTTGGAGCTGCGTATCTTCATGACGCCGACGATCACGATTATTGACGCCACCGTCGCTGAGGCCAGCCCGGCCAGATCGGAGACGGATAGAGTGGGAAAGATGGTGTGCAGGTTCGCTCTCCACCGCAGCTTGGCATAGAGCAAGAAGAAGTCCAGGGCCAGGGCGAAGAAGGATTGCAGCAGAAAGAAGGCTATCATGGCCTTTACGAACCAGGCCCTTTGCACCAGCCTTCTATAGATCCGCCGTGCCCGGATTTTAACCGTGGTGTAGATGTCGGGCCTGGCAACAGGCACGGAGTCGGTAGCGTAGAGCAACTCCCTCAAGGCCCTGGTCACAGGATCGGAGGGAGAGCACTCTTTAAGCAGGTCCAGCGCGCGTCGGCGCTCGCGGTGGTCCAGATCCTCCAGCACCACCTCCTTGGCGATCTCCAGGGCATTGATCAATCTCTCCTGATCGGAGAGCAAAGGCCTGCGTACAACGGCCTCGATACCGAAGTAGAGCAAGATGAAGGTTATGTAGATCAGGGCCACGGTGGGCTGGTAGAAGTAGTTGTTGTCTCCGGTGATGAACTTGCCCAGCTCATCGATGAATGCTCCAAATCCAAAGCCTCCAATGGTTGCGGCCAGATAATAAGCCGACTTATTTATGTATCCCAGGGTTATGACCAGGGCGAGCATCATGAGCGCTCCACCCAAAAGAACATGGGCAATGTGCAGGTTGCCTGGGCTGAGGCGGGGGTAGCCGGTCAGCGCCAGAAAGAAACGGATGCCCAAGACCGAAGCTACGGCTGTGACGAAGAAGATCTCCAGCAGGTTCTGACCTTCCAGGCTGCGCACGAGGCGTCGGTTGAGAAGCTTCATCTAAGCACTCCTGTTTATTGGTTCGGTCTCCAGGATAATCAGATAACTAAGATTCCTCAACAGGATAGTAGTATTCGCCCTGCTCTTTCTGCATCCGATCGAGGCGCGAGCCTGGTTTATTTACCCTGGGCCGGCGCGTCTCCTCGTCACGCCGGAAGGTGATGCCCAGCCCCTTGAGGAAGGCGTTCATGCCCTCGCGCATCTCCCGGGGAGGGTGGGCTATGCCGATCTCTCCTGGAACGCCATCGAAGACCATCAGCCTCTCCGAGAGGAGATCGATGAGGTAGATATCGTGATCTACGACCAGGACGGTCTTCTCGGTGGACTCCGCAAAGCGCCTCATGACCTTCGCCGTCAGCATCCTCTGCTCCACGTCCAAATGTGCCGATGGCTCGTCCAGCAGATAAAGGTCAGCATCCCGGCTCAGGCAGGCGGTTATGGCCGCGCGCTGCAGCTCGCCACCCGACAGCTCCGTCAGAGCCTGATCCAGCAGAGGCTCAAGGCCCATGGGCCGCAATATCTCCGCCTGGTAGTGGCTGCTGTCGAAATCATTCGTCATGCTCCGCAGCAAGCCCTGCACTGTTACATCGGAATCGGCCTTGAGGTACTGGGGCTTGTAGGAGACCTTGAGCTGGCGGTCGAAGCTTCCCGTGGTGGGCTTCTCAACACCGGCCAGGATTTTGATGTAGGTGCTCTTTCCTGTGCCGTTGGCACCCAGGATTCCCACCACCTCTCCCCGGCGAACCAGGCCCGGCTCAGCCTGGAGGCGGAAGGAGGAGTAGACCTTGGTGAAGGCCTCGTAGGCAATAAGGGCGGGTATCTCCTTCTCCATCCTGGGGGTACGCACCTCGAAGGTGATGGCCGAATCACGAAACCGCACATTCTCCTCGGGCAGATTGCCGCGCAGGTACTGGTTGATGCCGACGCGCACTCCTTTTGGCCTGGTGATGACGCCGTAGGCTCCGGGCAGGCCGTAGATGAGGTGAACGTTATCCGCCAGAAGATCGAGCAAGGCCAGGTCGTGCTCCACCACCATGACCGCCTTCTCCTTCGCCAGCCCCTGCAGAATTCGCGCCACATTGATGCGCTGGTAGATATCCAGGTACGGGCTGATCTCATCGAAGAAGTAAAAGTCCGCATCCCGTGCGGCTGTGGCCGCAACAGCGACGCGCTGCAGCTCTCCTCCGCTCAGGCTCGATATCTCCCGGTCAATGAGCTTGGCGAGGCCCAGCCACTCGATCAGATCTCGCAGAGCACCGCGCTCATCGGTCTTCTCCAAGAGGCCGCGAACCTGTCCGGAGTAGCTCTTGGGGATGCGGTCCACGTTCTGTGGCTTGTAGGAGGTCTTGACGCCCTTCTCCGTCACCTTTCGCAAGTAGTCGCCCAGGGCAGAGCCGGCAAAGCGTGCCAGGACCTCGTCCCAGGTGGCATTCTTTCCCAGGTTGGGCCTCAAGATGCCGGAGAGGATGGACACTGCCGTGCTCTTTCCTATGCCGTTCGGCCCCAAGAGGCCCGTGACTCTGCCCCCCACCGGGACAGGTAAACCGTAAAGCGCAAAGCCATTCTGGCCGTATCTGTGCACGGGATCATCCATCTCCTCGGGGAGGTTGGTGATGGTGATAGCCCCGAAGGGACATTTGCGAACGCAGATGCCGCAGCCCACGCAGAGATTTTCGGTTATCAGGGGCTTGCCGTCCACGAAGACGATGGTCTCGTCGCCGGTGCGAACCGGCGGGCAGAAGTACTCGCACTCCTTGGAGCATTTCTTGGGCTGGCAGCGGTCGCGGTTGATGACGGCAATCCTCATGGCCAAACCTCAGTTGAGAAGAAGCGTCCACGTGACCAGCCAGAGATCGACTGCCATGAACTCCACATAAAACCAGTCTTTGGTCTGGAAGCCTGCTGCATCTATTTTCAAAAAGGGATAGGTATACCTCTGGATGAGATAAGTGGCGAGGATTACCACCAGCAGTACAAAATGCCAGGGCATGGTGCTGATTGTGGCTTTGCCAAAGAAGCATGCAAAGCCCGCCAGGACCCCCAGGATGGAGGAGTAAACGGTCTTCTTTATTCCATCTATGCGGTCCACTCGGCGCTCGGCAGCGCTCTTGGGCTTGGCTTTGGGAGGCGCCTTAACGGTACGCTGGCCCTGGTTGCCCGATTGGGCCGATGTAGCAAGCCCTTGGTCTTCCTTATTGCCAGCCTTCTTTCCTTTCTTGGCCATCCAACCCTTGGATTGCATTATATGATAATAGCGTTTTGGTCCGGGAAAAGTCCAAGTAGTATAACTCTCAAGAACCCCTGCATGTGTATGTCGTAGCGGATGCCTCGGTATTCATCTGGGGCAAAAGGCCAGAGGGGGAGCTGATCACCGTCCCGGCGGTCGAGGCGGAGCTGAAGGACTTGAGGTCCAGATCCATGCTCCACATCTTCGAGGCGCGGGTGGAGAGCCCCACATCCCAGGCGCTAAAAAATGCCCGTGAGGCAGCAGCAAAGACCGGCGATATCGCCGTTCTGTCTGCCGCGGATCTGGAAGTATTGGCCAAGGCCCTGGAGTATGGAGCAGTTCTCGCTACCGACGACTACGCCTTGCAGAATGTCGCGCTTCACCTCGGCCTGAAGATCGAGCCCATCGGGCAGCCCAGGATAAGAAGAGAGCTTTGTCGAGTCCAGAAGTGCCAGGGCTGCGGCAAGAGCTTCGAGGGGGAAGCATGTCCTGATTGCGGAACTCCTGCCCGGAAGAAAAAGAGGTGCAAATAATGAAGAACATTGAGACTTTGATGAAGAAGGCTACAGAACTGAAAGCGGAAGGGCTGGTGGAGGGCCAGATCTCCGAGGAGCTGAACGTCTCCAGCGAGACCGTTACCTGGCTTCTCACTCATGCTGAGAAGACGAGCACAGCCCCCGGCCCGAAGGATATCTCCGTGGACTGGTCAATGATCGGCAAGAGCGCCTTTAGGCTGAGCCACATCTCTCAAGCCCTCTCGGATATCCTTTATGAGACCCTGGATGTCACCGAGTGCGGGGTGGATGTGGTCGTGGGCATTGCCTTGAGCGGACTGCCCCTGGCGAGCATGGTGGCCAGCGACCTGGCCGCGGAGCTAGCCGTTTACACTCCCAGCAAGCAGATGCTCACCCAGGGGGGTAAGAAGGCGCGCGGCAACCTGAGCGCCAACTTCTCGGACGTCAAGGACAAGGAGTGCATCATCATCGATGATGTGGTGACCTCCGGGCGCACGCTGGAGGAGACCGTCGAGTACCTGGACGAGCACGGGGCCAAGATCAACGCCATCGCCGTCCTGATTGACAAGAAGGGAACGGATGAGATCGCAGGGGTGCCAGTGGTCTCGTTGCTGAAGGTCATAAGGGTAAATTGAGAATTTAGCATTCCTGCCCCATAGCGCCGATCAACATGTTCTCCGAGGATGAGTATCGATTGGACTTCTTCGTGGATGAAGGATTCCAGCGCAAGAAGTGCGAGAAATGCGGCAAACTCTTCTGGACCAGGGACAGGGCCAGGAAGACCTGCGGGGACCCGCCCTGCGCTCCCTACACGTTCATCGGCAGCCCCGTCTTCCGCCGCGAGCATTCCCTGGAGGAGATGCGCGAGCATTATCTGAATTACTTCCAGGCACGCGGCCACACCAGGATCGCCCGCTATCCAGTGGTAGCCCGCTGGAGAGACGACATCTACCTCACCATCGCTTCCATCGCTGACTTCCAGCCATTCGTGACCAGTGGGCTGGTGCCGCCCCCGGCGAATCCCCTGACCATCAGCCAGCCCTGCATCCGGCTGGATGACCTGGATTCCGTGGGCCGTTCGGGCCGCCATCTCACCACCTTCGAGATGATGGCGCATCACGTCTTCAACACCCAGGAGCGGGAGATCTACTGGAAGGACCGAACGGTCCAGCTATGCGACGAACTTCTTTCGGGCCTTGGAATGGACCCGATGGCCGTCACCTACAAAGAGAATCCCTGGGCAGGAGGCGGAAACGCCGGCCCAAGCGTGGAGTGCCTGGTAGCCGGCCTGGAGCTGGCTACGTTGGTCTTCATGGACCTCAAGGCCGTGCCAGGAGGACCCATCGAAATCAAGGGCGAGCGCTACGAGAAGATGCCAAATTACATCGTGGATACCGGCTACGGCCTGGAGAGGTTCGTCTGGGCTTCCAAAGGGAGCCCCACCATCTACGACGCTGTCTTCCCGGATCTGGTCCGAAAGGTGGCCGATCTGGCAGGCGTAGAGCACAACCTGAATGACCCCGAGTACTCGAAGATCTTCGCCCAGAATGCCCGGCTGGCGGGAATGGTGGACCTGGATGAGTACTCCATGAAGGACCTGCGGGCCAAGATTGCTGGCAGCATCGGCATCAGCCCTGAGAAGCTGGAGAAGACCATCGAGCCCATGGAGCGCGTCTACGCCGTGGTCGACCACACTCGCTGTCTGGCGTATATGTTAGGCGATGGCATCATCCCCTCCAACGTCAAGGCCGGATATCTGGCCAGGCTGGTCATCCGCAGGACCCTGCGGCTGATGAAGGAGCTGGGCCTGGCTGCGCCCGTAGCCGATCTGGTCTTGATGCAGATCTCCCGCCTGGACTATCCAGACTGGCAGGAGCGGTTTTCAACCATCAAGGAGATCCTGGATCAGGAGGAGCAGAAGTATGCCGAGACCCTGGAGAAGGGAAAAAGGCTGGTGAAGAAGACCGCAGAGCACTTCCGCAAGATGAACCAGGCTATTCCACTGCAGGAGATGATCTCCCTCTACGACACGCACGGCATTCCCCCTGAGATCGCCCGAGAGTCTGCGGAGGAGATGGGAGCCTCGGTGCAGCTGCCGGACAACTTCTACTCGCTGGTGGCCAAGACGCATATTAGAGCAGAAGCAAAGGAAGCGCCCAAGCTCGTTCTCCCGGGCAAGACAGAGCTTTTGTTCTACGAGCAGCCTTTCGATCAGGTCTTCGAGGCAAAGGTGCTGGAGGCTGTGGACGGCTCTGTAATTTTGGACAGGACTCTGCTCTACCCTGAGGGCGGCGGCCAGCCTGCTGATCACGGCACTCTGGAGAAGGCAGGCCAGGTCTTCCGGGTAGTGGATGTCCAGAAATCTGGCGAGGTAGTTCTGCACAAGCTGGAGAGGCCGGGGCTGGAGAAGGGCGATCACGTCACGGGCAAAGTGGACATGCGCCGCCGTCTGGCGCACGCGCGCCACCACACGGCCACGCACCTGGTGCACGACTCCGCGAAACGCGTTTTGGGAAAGCATATCTGGCAGGCGGGCGCCCAGAAGAGCGAGGACCGGGCGCGCCTGGACATCTCCCACTACAAGCGCATCAGCGACGAGGAGCTGAAGGCTATCGAACTCGAAGCCAACCGGCGCGTCATGGAGACCGTTCCTGTGGAGACCAGGTTCCTGCCCCGCACCGAGGCGGAGAAGCTCTTCGGCTTCGAGCTCTACCAGGGAGGCGTGCCGCCGGGCAAGCAGATCCGCGTGGTGCGCGTGGGCTCGGACATCGAGGCCTGTGCGGGAACGCACGTCACGAACACCGGGCAGATCGGGGCCATAAAAATCCTGAAGACGGAGCGCATCCAGGACGGCGTGGAGAGGATCGAGTTCGCTGCGGGCGAGGCGGCGGTGCGGGCCAGCCAGGAAAGGGATGATCTCTTGAGCAAGGCCGCGGGCGCCCTTCGGGTCCCGGCGGAGCAGCTTCCCAAGACGGCCAACCGCTTCTTCGAGGAATGGAAGGGCCAGCAAAAGGAGATCGAGCGGCTGTTGGAGGAGCTGGCCAGGGCTCGGCTCAAAACCCTGACCGCAGAGGCCCAGGACATCGACGGCCTCAAGGTCGTGGTGCAGAGGATGGGCAGCGCCGATATCGAGGAGCTGCTCAAGGCCGCGTCCCTCCTGGCGGAGCAGGACTATGTGGCTTTGCTGGGCAGTGAGACAGGCAAGCTGGTGGCAGCCGTGGGCAAGTCGGGGCTGGAGAAGGGCGTCAAGGCCGGGAGCATCATCCGGGCAGCTGCGAAGCTGCTGGGCGGCGGAGGCGGCGGCAAGCCGGACCTGGCCCAGGGCGGAGGGCCGGATGTCGAGAAGCTGGCCGAAGCGCTGCAGGCGGGACAAGAGGCGATGAGAGCTAAAGCATGAGCCATCCAGTCTCCTTTTTCTGGGAGTATCTAATAATTTTATAACGCAATACCCCGCAGCTTGATGCGACTGGGATAAAGGGCATATAAATCCAACTTAACGAAGGTTCAGTTATCGGTCGTGGGTGAAGGTTACTGAAAACCATCACGAGAATCGAATGCATGGGATTCATTTTGGCAGTAAACATCCATTGCATCACTTGTTAGCGCTTTTCAGTAGCTCACGTACGCGATCCGGTTATCGTAGAGTAACTTAATGCGTCGGTGGGAACATGCCCCGCTGCTTGCAGCGGGTTCGCCGACGCAACGTTTGAGTCAATAGTCGGTAGTCGGTAGCTAAAATTTAAATGGTTCAAAAAGTTGTTATCTTTTCATGAGCTGGGCAGGTAGATTTCATGAAAAACCTTACCTTGAACAGGTTGAAAGAATCAAGAGGTGGAATGAAATACTCAATGATATCAGAGTTAGTAACAGTCCTGAGGATAGAGCAGATTATCAAGTAGACTGCATTTATGCATTCTACATCAATTGCTTTCATTTGAAAGATTGGCTGATCAAATCAAAAGCGATTGATAAAATGAAACTTAATAATTTTATTACCAAAATATAGAAATGAAAATTTGTCGCGATATCTGTAATGGAGCCGAACATCTATCGTTGATGGATCCATCAATAGGGACAGGTCGTGGATGGAATGGGGTTCATAGAGAATATGATCCATTTCATGATCCTTTGATTTATGGAAATCCTTTGATGAATTCGACTTACGTTGTGCTTGCTGATTTCCATAAGTTCACTGCTTTTGATTTAGCCAATAGATGTCTCGAATTATGGGGAAATTTCCTAAAAGACAATTCACTTCTTTAGAAGTTACATTAGAATCGAACTTGGACGCTCAAGAGTGGATTGCTTCTCGGTCTTCTGCTTGCCCAGCTTCTCCAAAACTCGCTCGGAGATTTCCCCCAGCCTATGCGCCTAGCCCATGGCAAGAAAGCCCTTCTGAGAATCTCTAGAGCGACCCAATTCCTCGATCGGTCCTCATCTTTATATCAATAGAGGAACCAACAGATGCAATGTGAATAACGAAGATCTTCTTGAACGGATAATCATAAACCCCAAAATAATGGTGGGAAAACCGGTCATCCGAGGCACAAGACTCAGCGTCGAATACATCCTGGGTCTTCTTGCTCACGGCACCACCATGGAGGAGATCCTGCAAGAGTATCCCGGCCTGGAGAAGGAGGACATCTTTGCCTGTCTTCTCTTTGCCTCCAAGACCCTTGAAGATGCCTCCTTCGTTCCCCTGAAGGCCGAGGCCAGTTGATGCGCTTTCTGGTCGACGAGTGCGTGGGCCCTTCTGTTGTACGCTGGCTGCGCGAGAACAATCATGACGCCATCTCCGCTTATGAGGATTGCCGGGGATGGGAGGACGAGCGCATACTTGAGAAGGCATACTTGGAAGGCCGCGTAGTAATAACCATTGATAAGGACTTCGGAGAGATGATATTTCGAAGGAAATTGGCGCATTGCGGGGTTATTCTGCGTCGCAGTGGATTCGCCAGCCCATCGAATAAGATCTCAATGATGCAGAAGGTCCTTTCCCTCTCTGAAGATGAGACCTTTGGACGCTTTGTCGTAGTAACGGAGACTGCAATCCGGATCGCTGGAACGATAAATTGTTCAGATTAGCTCCTTTGTTCTTCAGCGATCTGAATTTGGGGCGTCGAATTACAGATAACCTCCTGCAAAGGGCAGATCCATCTCCAGTTCCTCTATCGGAGGACGGGGCTGGAGAAGGGCATCAAGGCCGGGAGCATCATCCGGGCAGCTGCGAAGCTGCTGGGCGGCGGAGGAGGCGGCAAGCCGGACCTGGCGCAGGGCGGAGGGCCGAATGTGGCCAGGCTGGATGAGGCGCTGCGGGCGGGATGCGAGGCGATGAGGGCCGGTAGCTAATCTTATTTTGGAAGAGGCATGATGCGTGATTGGGGCTTTCGTGCATAGTCTCTCAACTCTGTGATAAAACAGTTAGTATGCAAAATCAAAGACCTGGAAAGTAGAGAAACAACTAATATGCTTTTTGAATATCCTGTAATAGACTGTTCCTGTTAGGAGATCGATTTGGGCAAGCAAAGATATTGTGCCATGCATGGAGAAAGACTTTATTCCTTTAAATACAAAAATCCTGGGGAGGATGATTGCCCATGACCCAAAAGAATCTCCAGGCCTGGGAGGTAAAGGAGTCCGACTACCCCTCACAAGGAACGACCGAGGAGAGGCTGCTGTTTCTTTTGCGCTATGCCATCCTCGCCCCATCCGGGCCCAATACCCAGCCCTGGAAGTTCGCCATAAACACAAACACCGTTTCTGTCTTCGCCGATTTGAAGAGAAGCCTGCCCTTCGTCGACCCGAGCAACCGTACCCTCTTCATGAGTGTAGGCTGCGCTCTTGCCAACCTGGTAATAGCAGGAGTGCATTTCGGTTTTTATCCAAGCGTGAACTACTTTCCCCGCGGCAAAGAGAGCGATCTGGTGGCTGAGGTGAAGTTCGAGCCAGGCGGCCGGGCAAAGGAGGACCTCTTATCCCAGATCCCTAGACGCCACACCATCAAGGACAGATACGAGCATAAGGAGATCGACGTCTCCATTCTGGATGACCTCAAGACCTGCATCGATCAGCAGGGCATCCATCTTCGTTACCTGACCGACAAAGATTCAAAGTCTTGGATGGCAAATTTGGTGGCCCGGGCCCATCATATTCAGCTGGCCAAAAAAGAGTTTCGCCAAAACCTTGGAGAGTGGCTCCGCAACAACAAGACCACGGAGCCGGACGGCATGCCGCTCTACACCTTTGGCGTTCCAGATGCCATCGCCCTGGGATTTCCTGCAGCCTTCAAAGAATTTGATCTGAGCGAGGCGGTCATATACCGGGATTCGGTTTTGATCAATGGATGCGCGGCAATAGCTGTGCTGACCTCCGATCAGGACGATAAATCGGCCTGGCTCCGCTGTGGCCAAGCCCTGGAAAAGTATCTGCTCAAGGCCACCAGCTACGATGTCCGACCCTCCTTCTTCAGCCAGCCCATCGGCCTTCCCAAGCTGCGAATGGAGCTGCAGGCGATGATAAATCAGGGCTATCCTCAGCTTCTCTTCAGCCTGGGATATGCCGCTTCCGTTCGGCCCACGCCCCGCCGACCTCTGGAGGATGTAATCCTGAAGCAGTAGCCTCTCTCAGCCTATCTCCTCTCTGGGAGAGCTGCTGTTTTGCAGGCTCTCCAGGGCCATTTTCAGCTCCTTCATCTGAACTGGCTTGGATATGTAACCGTCCATGCCTGCGCCTAAGCATCTCTCTCTGTCCCCTTCCAGGGCATAGGCGGTCATGGCCAGGATCTTTGGCCTTCTTTCAGGATCCATTTCCTTTATGACCTTGGCCGCCTCAAGGCCGTCCATCTCCGGCATCTGCACATCCATGAGAACGGCATCGTATTTCTGACGCTTCAGAGCCTGCAGAACCTCCCGGCCGTTGGCGGCAACATCCGCTCTGTAGCCCAGCTTCTTCAGCATGAGAAGCGCAACCTTCTGGTTGACTGGATTGTCCTCGGCCAGCAAGATGCGCATATCCCGCTGACACGCCTTGGAGTGGATCTTTTTAGTGCTTTGATTCTTGGGCAAAAGCACATCCCTCAAGGCAGCACGAAGCCGAGAGAGCTTGACCGGTTTGGTGAGGGAGATCCTGCCCGCCCCTCGCTGGCCAATGGGTGCAATGGAGATCACAGGCACTGTATCCTGCAAATCTGCGATCAAATCCTCAGCTTCGGGCACCTGCATATCCAGGATGGCTACATCGAAGCTACTCTTCGCCAGATCTCGCGCCTCGGAGGCGGAGACCACAGGATAAATCTGCATGCCCCAGGAGCGGGCATGGTTGACAAGGCTCTTCAGGCAGGCCTCGTTGTTTACTACAGCCATCATCCTCTTTCCTGCCAGCCGAAGATCCTGAACCTGTCCGGGGGCAGATTTCGCTTTTATCTTGAAGTGAAATGTAGAGCCTTTTCCAATTTCACTCTCGGCCCAGATCTTGCCTTCCATCAGCTCTACGAGCCTCTTGCTTATGGCCAGACCAAGACCCGTGCCGCCATATTTCCTGGACGCAGAGGTATCAATCTGACTGAAGGACAAGAAGAGCTTGCCCATGTCCTCTCGAGATATGCCAATCCCCGTATCCTTTACGTCGAATTGAATCTCATCAGGCCCATCTCCCTTGTGAACCGCGACCATTACCTGGCCTTTATCTGTAAACTTAACCGCATTGCTCAGGAGGTTGGCCAGAACCTGGCGCAACCGGGTGGAATCTCCCAGTATGGTCAGAGGAACGCCCTCGTCCACCATGTAGTTCAGTTCCAGGCCCTTCTCCACTGCCTTGGCGGCCACCATATCCAGGGAGGATTCGATGCACACTTCCAGGTTGAAGGGCTGGTGCTCCAGCCTCATCTTCCCTTCATCGATCTTGGAAAAGTCCAGGATATCATTGATGATGGACAGCAGTGCGTCTCCGCTGCTGTGGATGGTCTCCACATAATCGCGCTGCTCTAATGTGAGGCTCGTGTCAAGCAGAAGCCCAGCCATGCCGATGACGGCGTTCATTGGAGTGCGTATCTCATGGCTCATATTGGCCAAAAACTCGCTCTTGGCCCTGGAAGCAGCATCAGCAGCCTGCCGGGCTCCCAGGAGCTCTCTCTCGGTCTTCTTATGCTCGGCCATCTCCTCGTGAAGAGCCTCATTTGCCCTCAAAAGCCAAGCCGTCCTCTCCTGCACTCTCTTCTCCAGCTCTTCATGCGCCTTTTTCAGGGCCTCCTCTGCCAGCTTGCGCTCAGTGATATCGTTGACGAATCCTTCCAGGGCGATGAGTTCCCCCTGCGGAGCAAATATGCCCTGACCTTGCTCCCAGACCCATTTTGTACCCGACAAAGATCTTATCCTGTAAATCAAGCGGTATGGCCTTCTTTCCGCCACTGCCTCCTGGACTTCATTCCAGATGTAATCCAGATCGTCAGGATGAATGATCTGGGCATAGGAGACGGCCTTGTTTTGGATCAGGTCGTCTGGACGATAGCCGGTAAGCTCCAGGCATCCATCGCTGACAAATTCCATGGTCCATAGTCTATCGTTCTTGCAGCGATAGGCCATGCCCGGCAGGTTGCTCATCAGAGTGGAGAGCGCCCTCTGGCTCTCCTTCAGCGCCTCCTCCGCCCTCCTTCGCATGATAGCCTCGCCGATACTTCCCGCAGCCGCTTTCAGGATGGCGATCTCATTATCGGCCCATCGACGCTCTTTGCGGCAATCATCAAAGCCTATGATCGCAGAAAACCGACCGTTGATGAAGATGGGCAAGAGCAATAGCGACCTGATCATAAGATCTTCCAGTAGCTCATGTCCCGGAACGCAGAGACTTGAGGTCATAGCTTGAATGGCACCGCCCAAGGCAAGGGTTTCGAACCATCCCGAGAAGAGGGACTGGCAAGAGATATTCTTTCGCGAATCATAGTATGAGAAGGCCTGCACCTCCTCCCTGGACCACTCCAGCAGCAAGCTGTGATGATGATTCTCTCCCCAGCATCCTTTGCTTATTTGCCTTCTCTCTCCAAGAGATCGATCAGCTCGTCCGTTGTATACCTGGAGATCAAGTCCAGCAGCTTATCAGTCTGCCTATAAAAATGCCTTATGCTGGCCATCTTTTCCAGGATCGATTCAGATGCCGGCTCGCCGGCCTTAAGTTCTTTCTCCGTTATGTCCAGGGCGGCCATGAAGAGCTGAATATCGGCTCTTACATTCGAGAGCATCGCCTTCTTCAAAGAGTCGGGATCTGTGACAGGAACATAATGATATCTCTTATCGCCCGGCGTCACCAGCCTCCTGGCCAGCCCCAGGTTTTCCAGCAATCCCATATTGGAGCTGACCGTGGACTTGCTGTAGCCGGTCTCCTCCACCAGCTGGTCCATAGACATAGGCTTTTCGACCAGGAAGAGGGTTCCCCGCAGAACGCCCACCGCGTCGCTATAGCCTTTATTGTTGGCAGCCTTGACGCAGGCGTCTATGATATACCTCTTCAAGGTCGTCCCGCCATCTTGGTTCATCAATCTCATAAAGACCACAAATTTTAAGTACTTTTCGCATGTTTCGGATGTTCGGCAAATTCCGAACAAACTTCATGTAAGGTGTGATCCTTGAGCAGCATGGAACGACTGGGCTATTGGATCGCGGACAATCCAATAACCATCATAGCGGCGGCAGTGCTCTTGACCATTTTATCCATCCATTATGCCCAGCAGATCGAGATGCAGGGAATGACCACAGAAAGCATGGTGGGAAAGGACTCGCCCCTCTACCAGCTTTATGACCACCTCTATGTGGAGAAGTTCGGAACCGAATCCATTGCCGTCTTGATTGAAGGAAATGATATAACAAAAACCGAAGTCCTCGAGGCGATGCTGAGGCTCTCCGACAAAATGAAGGAAGCGCCGGAAGTTATCGGCGTGCAGAGCATTGCGGATACAGTAGCGAACGCTGAGTTCAGTACAACAGGGATTCGCGATATTCCTTCTCAGGAGAGGGTCGATCAGATATTATCCGGCCCAGATAATCTGCAAGCAGTAGCAGCCATGATGCCGGATAAAAAGCACACCATGCTCTCCATAGAGATGCCCGTGACCCTGACGGAATCGCAGCTGGGCGAGCTTTATACCGAGACCAGCGGCCAAGTAAAGATGGCCGGATTCCCCCCGGATGTGGGGGTAACGGTTACAGGCAGACCTGCTCTTATGATGTCGATAACAAGCGAGATGGCCAAGAGCAACGGCCCCATCCTCGCTCTGGCAGGATTGCTCATGGTGGTGGCACTGCTGCTCACCTTCCGGCATGTGAAATGGCCGCTCCTGCCCATCCCCATCGTCTTCCTGGGAATAACATGGACCTTTGGAGCCATGGGATTCTTGCACATACCCTTTACCATGGTCTCCATGTCTGCCTTTCCGGTGCTCGTCGGGATAGGCATAGATTATGCCATTCAGTTCCACAACCGGATCGACGAGGAGTTCACCAAAGGCATGGCGCCGATGAGGGCAGTAGTTGAGACCGTCGGCCATGTCTCTCTTCCGGTCATGATAGCATTGATCATCACTGCTATGGGATTCGTATCGCTCTTGACATCGTCCGTGCCCATGACCAGAGATTTCGGGCTGACTTGCCTTATTGGGCTCTTCCTCTGCTACCTCTCTGCGCTCTTTGTGGGCGTTACCCTGCTCTACGCAGTGGAGCGAAGAGGATCTCCCAAGAAGAAGCAGGAGGAAGAGCTTAGCAAACACGCTCCCAAAGAGACTCCCATTGGGCTGGCCCTGGAGAAGGTTGCAGCTATCTGTATACAGAGGTGGCACCTTGTACTGGCTGCGGCCCTTCTTCTATCGCTTCTGGGCATCTATGCCGATACGCAGGTTCAGGTGGATACCGACTTCAAGAACTACATACCCCAGGATCTCCCCCCTCTGATCGATTTCAGACACATGAGCGACATCTTTGGAGGCACGGACTCCATCAAGCTCCTTGTCCAGACGAGCGATGTAACCGATCCCAAGACCCTGCAGTGGATGGACAAGTTTGGCACCTACCTTCAGGACTCCAGGGCCCAGATTTACGGAGCCACAAGCATAGCCACCCTTGTCAAGCAGGCAAATGGTGGCGAGATGCCCCAGGATCAGACCCTGGCCAGGAGTCTGATAGAAGGCCTGCCCGCATCAATGCGTGATAAGTATCTGGACGGCCACGATACAGCCATCATAGACCTCAATGTCGGCCATATGATATCACGTCTGGGCGCGGAAGGTACGGATCGCCTCATCAAGGAGATCGATAAGGACATTGCCTGGAATACGCCACCTTCCGATGTATCGGTCAGAGAGACGGGCGATCCCGTGGTGATGACCACGGTGATTGCTGCCCTGACCACAGGGCGATCGGAGATGACCCTGCTCGGGTTGGTTCTTATATTCATATTGCTCTTGATCATTTACAGGGATCTGATCAAGGCTCTGCTGCCCGTTTTGCCCATGCTGGTGGTTATAGGCTGGATGGGTGGAGTGATGTATCTGACAGGCATGAAGTACACACCTCTGACCGCGACCTTGGGAGCCTTGATCCTCGGCGTGGGGTCAGAGTATGCAATCTTGATGATGGAGCGCTTCTACGAGGAGCTGGGCAAGACTGGAGTGCCCATGGAGGCGCTCAAGATCGCAACCCGACGCATAGGCTCTGCCCTTATGGCATCCGGCCTGACCACGGTGTTCGGCTTTGGCGCATTGATCGCTTCTTCCTTCCTGATAACCAACAATTTCGGGCTGATAACTGTGCTCGCTGTCATCTTTGCCCTGTTGACGACCTTCACGGTCTTCACAGTGCTGATGTTCCGCATGGAGATCCAGCGTGAGATCGTAGAGAATGCGAAGCAGGAGTTCCTGAAATCCCTCAAGCTCATGAGCGCGAGAGGAGGATGAAAATGAAATTCAAATTAGTATTGATTTGCCTTTGCACTCTGACCTTGGCAGCCTCTGTTCAGGCTCAGAATACCTACATACCCTATGAGCTGGGCGGAGACAACTACTACACCATGTACGGAGGACCGAGTCTCTCTGCCAGCGTCGCCGGAACTGATGAGTTCGAGCGGGGAGACACCGTCACTTTGTACGTGGATTTGACCAACTACGGAAGAATACTGGGCTTTAAGGAGGACCGTACACCCCAGAATCCCAAAGAGTACGCTCTGGCTAATGCAGAACTGCAGGAGGAGTACAAGAAGACCACTGCCCTGGGCATCACTGCCACATTGATCTCCGACCATGCAGAGATCGAGGTCAAGTCCGGGGACCAGGTGGTTCAGGCCTTGAAGTCCGGGGATAAGGTACAATCGCCCCTGAAGTTCACCATAAAGATAGGAGAACATGCACCTTCAGGGACATATCCTCTGAAGCTCAATCTCTCCTACGATTATCAGGACAATGTCAGAGTCGATGCCTCTGAGCTCTCTACCGGTGGAAGCTCGCCCACTCTGGTCAACTACAGAGTCTCCTATGTCTACCAGAAGGCCAATCAGACCGCTCCCATCTCCATCATCGTGAAGAAGCAGGCGGACTTCGAGATAACCAAGGCCGAGAATACTCTGTCCGCAGGAGCCAAGAAGGCATCCATTGAGGTCACCTACCAGAATATCGGCGACGATCCCGTCAAAGATGCGGTAGCAAGGCTGTCCATCTTCAAGCCCTTCTCTTCGACCGATGATCAGGCGTTCATTGGAACGCTTGCGCCTGGGGAGGAGAAGATGATCGTCTTCAGGATCGATGTCGATTCAGATGCCACGCCCAAGGACTATGGCATAAACAGCGAGATCAAGTACACCGATGTCAATGGCGATACGATCATCTCAGAGAGCATGAAGATACCGGTGGTGGTAAAGGCTGCCTCAGCGTCTCTGCTCCTGCCGGCCATAGCGATCCTCGTCATCATAGCCGCAGCAGGCGGGTATATGTATCGAAGGAGGCAGAAGAAGGCCTGAGCAAAAAGCCCTTCCTCTGCATTTTTCTCTTTTGTTTCTAAGTCTCTTTCGTCCCATGGTCTTTCGGCCTGTAGCTCGGGTCCCTCTCTCTCTGCAAACCCAAGGGAGAATCGAAGTGCTCCTCGTAGGGCTTGATATCCAGGATGGGTGTGCCCTGCAGCGCATCCAGGCCTGTGACCTTTATTCTGTTCTTGGTCACTTCCAGGACCTCGACCACCGTTATTCCCAGAGGATTGGGGCGGCAGGGGCTGCGCGTTGCCAGCACCCCCCGCTTGGGAAGAGAAAGATCACCCATGGGGTGGACCTTGTCTCTGTAGCCGGGCGATCTATCCAGATGGTATATTACGATAAGATACCTGAAGCGCTCCAGACCCTCTAGGGCTGGAAGGTACCTCTCCTCTATTACCAGAAAGGACGCCGAGTTCCTGATCTTCTTTGGGTCGTCGGGCTTCTGGAAATCATTCTCCACCACGCCTATGGGGTGATAAATTAGTTCCTGCAATTGATGCCTCCTGTGCGCATATCAAATCCTGAATCGGTTGAACTCACGAATGTCTCTCATTTCCATCACGCCTCGGGAAATCGTTTTGGTTGTTTTCATTTGAAGATCATAATATCCAGATGATACTTTGATTGGAGGTAATAAATATTCAATTCAAGTAAACAAAATTTAAACGATCTCCAATGGAGTGAAGGCGTCAAACCATCTAAAGATCGCTACGTATTGCGATGATAATGACGCATTCCCCGCGGAAAGGCAGAAAAGCCAAAGCTGGATGGCAAGAGCTGCCCGCCAGCTGGCTTCTATACGATCTTTAACAGCTTGCGAATTTGCACAGGGTTGACGGCCCTCGCGGTCTTATGCTCAGGTCATGGCCATGAGCTCGAGCTTCATCCGGTCGGATTGATCAGAGCCTGCACTCGCTTCGGCTTTCTGGGCCTCTTCTTCAGGCACATAGGCCAGGTAGAGCTTGCGCCTCTTTCCTTGGGTCATTTTAACGTGCTTCGGGTCGATCTCCAGGGCGCGCTTCATCACGCTTATGACTGTGGTCTTGTTCAGGCCGAGCATGTCCACCAGATCGCTGGTGGTATATCGGCCAGGTCTCTCGGCGATGATCTCGATGAGAGAGCGAGCGTGATTATCCAGGGCCTTGCCTTCGCCTGAACTCTGCTCCTGAACTGGCGCGGGCCGCCCCTGCCGGGTTCGGAGCTGGCTCTTCAGGTCGGCCACATCTTTGGAGAGGCGGTCAACCTGATCGATCAGCCTGCCCAGGAGTTCCACATCGTTCTGCCTGGAACCGAGCTCTACAGACATCTTTTCGATGGCTGAAACGAGCATGACCATGGCTTGCACTTCTTTTCTTTCCTTTTCTACCTCTTCGGCTTTTGTTTTGTATAGCTCTAAAAGCTCTTCGAACATCTATGGGCTACTCCTAGTATCTTCTAGCTTGATCTTGTCTCGAAGCGAATTAAAAGATTGCTGAACATTGGTGAACTATCTTAGTATAAATACTTTTCTTAGAATTATCAGATTATGGGCCTTCTGGGGTGTGTCTTGTCATTTCTTCTCCCTGCCAGGCGGGAATAATAAATTCCGAGGATATGCTCTCACAATCTCAGGCAACTCTTGAATATCCCTTATGATCTCGTCCGCAACCTGGCACAGTTCCAATGCCGGGCGCGTGTCCTGCTGCACGGTCAAGACGCTCAGATCGGCCGCCTTCAAAGCGTACAGGTCGTTTAAGCCATCGCCCACCATTACCACCCGGCGGTAATCCTTCTTCAAACCTGCTACTATCTCCTGCTTGCGCCTGGGGCTGGCGACGGCGTAGACTCGCTTTGGGTTTATGCCGTAGTCCTTGAGGCTCACGAGGCTGCGCATGCTGTCTCCCGAGGCCAGATAAACATCCGCCCCCAGGCTTTCTAGACGGCTCAGGACTTCCTGCAGTCCGGGAAAAGGAACGCCGCCGGTGCTTAGAGAATGGGTTATCTCCTGCAGGTCTTCATCCACAATCATGCCCACGGTCTGATATCTTTCCGGGCACCTGGCCAAGACCAGCTGGTGTACCTCCTGGAGCTCGCGGACCTTGGCTTGGGAGCGGCGGAGGATGCTCACGGCTTCGTCTTTGGAGATGGGACTGCTACTGCAGCTTATCTCTACACCATCCTCTCGACCTTCGATAAGAGTGCATAGAGGATCGTCGGGTCGGCAGAAGATTATGAGCTTCGGATCTATCTGAGGCACCACCAGGGCCCTGCCTCTCTTCTCCATGATCAGCTCCCAGGTAACGATCTTCTTCAGAATGATGTCCCGGCCGATATCCTTGGCCACGCGGTACATCTTCAGGATGGTGCCTGCTACATCCATGACCACAGCAATGTCTCTGGGCATCTATCTTAAGATGGATGAAGGTAAGAGATCAAATTATCGGATGGTGTACGATTGCCATTGCCGGAACTGTTGCTAAGAGAACATGCCGCCAGGTGAACCCTGCCTGGCCCTTGGGATGGCCAGGAAGTGATAGGTATTTACTCTGGAATTTCTAAAAGGTGATCATGCGCGCTCTCATCATCCTCTTGCTCTTGGCGTCCTCGGTCCAGGCCGCGACAGTGACCGTTGGGCCGGGTGGAAGCATTCAAGCTGCCATATTTGCGGCTCATCCTGGAGACTGGATCATAGTCCGGGAGGGCAAATACTACGAGCATCTCCAGGTGAACAAGCCCGTCACCCTTGCCGGTCAGGGGATGCCGGTGCTGGATGCCACCGCCAGCGGGAGCGCCATTACTCTGAACGCCGATGGGATCACGGTGGAAGGCTTCAAGATCATAAATGCGGGGAGCTGGCCCACGGAGAAGACCTCCGAGGCGGGAATCAAAGTTCTATCTCATGACAATAGGATAATAGGCAACGATGTGAGCAACAACTTCAACGGCATCCTCCTTCAAGGGGGCGAGAACAACAGCATTTTCGACAACCTGGTGTCGCGCAACTTGGGATTCGGCATCCGCCTGGAGGGCTCTGGCAATAATACCATCTATAACAACAGCTTGGATGAGAACAAGCAGAATGCTTTCGACGACGACCTGAACCACTGGGATAAGAACCACTACAGCGATTTTGACGTTCCAGGGGAGGGCTGCATCGATCGAGGAGAGGGTCTATGCGAGCGCGGCTATGTCCTGCCTGGAGAACGGAGTATGGACGAGCATCCCAGATGCAGAACGCCGCAGGAAAATAATGTACAAGGAGATATCCTCTGAAAATTTGTCTGGAGAGGAGTATCTTCTCTCTGCTACAATAACTTTTTTAGCTAGAAGATCCAATTAGTTCTGTAGATCTAAAGGGGTAGAAGAACGAAGGGAGCAGCGATAGCTCTGTTGGTTCTCTTCTCCCTGGGTCTGGCTGCAGGAACACCACCCATCACCGAGCCGATCCAGGATGGAGAGTTCTGCAACCGGCTGAAGGTGACGGGGACGGGCACCTTCGAGGTGGGCGTCTCCGTAAAGGATAAGCAGCTTGCCCTGGAGTACTACAATATCATGTACGGCGACGGCGACCTGGAGATGGACACAAACACCGTCGAAGCGCAGAGGGCAGCCAAGCTTCCTGGCATGGGTAATGGCTCAGCTGTGCCGCTAAACCTCTGGGAGGACACGAGGATCGCCTACTCCGGCAAGACCCCCATGGTGGGAATGAAGTACGTTCACTCCAAGGCATTCTGGGGAGGCATCGGTGCGGAGGTCATGGAGACCTTCGTGGTCACAGAGATGGAGCGGGAGGGAAGCACCGACTTCGCCTCCACCAACCCCGCCTCCTACATGACCGACCCGAGGAGGATCGCGGAGATTCTGAGCACGAGTCCTGTCCATACCGTGGGCATCCAGACCAAGAACGCCTTCAATGGAACCTGGCAGACGGACGCCAAGATGCACAAGATGTTCAGCAAGGATGTCAAGGTCCACGAGGCCTTCACCGGCAAGTTCGAGGTGGAGAAGCTTCTCAAGTTCCATGAAAACCCGGTGGAAGAGAAGCAGCAGACGGGATGCGACGGCATAGACTGCTAAAAAAGATGATGCGGTCCTTTCGCTTTTGGCTCAACCGAGCACAGACTATTTAATTAGCCAGGGAAAGATGATGGGCAGCGGTGAATCATTGAAGAACTCAATTATATTTGGCTTGATCTTCTTGTTATTGGCCCTGAATTGCTTTGCAGCGCCTTTGCAGCTCAGCGGAGACACAGGCAGATCCCTCCTGGGGACGATCGCCAACAATACCACCAATCAGACCAACTCCACCAATGAGACCGCAGGAGGCCTCTGGAGCTGGGGAAAGGTGCCGGTAGGTCATTCGATCAACGCTTCCGGCGAGCTGGTCACAAATCCGACCGGAGACGACGGCCTGGTGGCAGTGCCCCTCTGATCGACGAATCCATCTTGTGGCCTCCAAATCATTGGAATAGCTGCTATCTTCGCGTAATAACTCGCATGGGGACAGAGAAGACAGCAGAGACATAGTTCCGCGGCATTTTGACCAACAGGTATATCATCCAGATCAGTCATTTATAAGGCGCTGCATTTGCGTCGATTCAAAGAGATTTGTTGAGATGTTTTTTGTAGCAGGTTCGATTCTTTGAATCGATACAAAAGGTAAGTGAATTAAATGTTTGAAAGAAAATATGAAAGCAGCGGTAGCAGCAGAGGCGGCTACAACAGCGGTCCAAGAGAGATGACAGACGTAACTTGTTCGGAATGCGGGAAGCAGACCCAGGTCCCCTTCAAGCCGGACGGAACTAGGCCCGTTTACTGTAGCGAGTGCTATCAGAAGCACAGGCCCGCAAGACCTGCCAGAAGATACTGAACCGATTTGATTATCACTTAATCGATCTGTTTTAACCAGACTGCATCCGCAATTGCGGAACAGGTAATGCAGGGCACGAAGTTGCCCTGCAAATTTTTGACTCCTAGCAGGTTCATGCAGCTCTTGGAAAGCTGATCTGGCTTAGGTGGCAAGCAGACACTGATCGAGGACAGAAGATAATAGTTGAGAGAAAGACGGCTTATGCAGGCAAATCATGCACCAGGGGAGCAAAAGGAATTGATTGAGCACAAGCAGATCGCAATCTATGATCCATCATCAAACCTGGCGATCGAGGTGGACGAAGGAATAGCCACTCTGCTCAAAGTCATCTGGGATTTTGGAATTAAGACCTGCAATTCCTGTCAAGAGAATAAGCCAGGCACTATATGGATTGAGTTCATCTCGACGGAAGATGTAGAAGCATTTTTAACCCGCGTAATGTTGGGCCTTGATCCCGTAAATAGCCCTGATGCCGATGATTGGCTATACTCCAGGATAATGGGTGCGAATGGAGGCTGGCAGTACACCGCACATCCTCATGACGCCAGAGAATACATCGATGAAGAGAAAGGTACGGTGGAATTGAACGCCTCCGAACCTTGTGGAATAGCATTATCGATATCGATTCGCTTTCCAGTCGGAGATTATGAAAGACTGCTTGATCTGGTAGGCAGATAGCTGTAAAGCGATATTTATGATTTGAATTCGATGAACGAAGGAATCTGAAATGAAGCGATCCAAAGTCCCAGAGATGGAGAAGTTTGACAACATAGTCTCGGAGCTGGTGCGGAGAGATGTTGTGGTATTGATGCACCGCCCGACAAGATGGGGCTATGTCGTGGACGCTGTTATCCCTTCGGCAAAGGTAGTCGTTCTGAAGATGCCGAATCTGAGCAGGCAGACCAGAGAGGCCATGAGCATGTTCCGGGATATGACCAATAGGCTGGAGAGTGATGGATATCGCGTCCTCATAGTGCCCAAGAACAGTATGAGCAAAGAGCAGATAAGAGCCTTCTGTGATCGGATCTCGGTTGAATCATCTCCCGCTGCGGCATGATTCGCTTTGCATCTTTCCACGATGTGGGCATATTTTAGAGGAGTGCAAGACAGGAAGAATCCAAACGTTCTTTCGTGTCCATTCCGGGGCATGGACTGGCCAGACACCGACGATTGGGACCTAAGGAATGCAGCAAATCGAAATGAGGAGCCGATATGACCTGTGATCGTTGTACTAGAGCACCGGTGGGTGCATGCGTGGGCGAGGCGTTCTGTGCCTCCCTCCATCTGACGGACGAAGACGCCTGCGGGCTGGCGGCTGATGTCTGCCTCTCCTGGTGGCAGAAGAGAGATGAGGATACCGAACTGGATAATATGCTCTGGGATATGTCGGAGCAGCGAATCAACGAGCTGGCATGCGATCCAGAGAAGGCCCGTGCGTATCTGGCCGAGCAGGGAGCTGACTGATCGGACTCCTGTGTTATTCTATTTCCTTTGCACAATTCTGGTAATGGCAGTCTTCATCAGATATTCCGTCATGCCATTTGGCGTTTCTAACACTATGCATTCTGCGTCTTCGTCCCGCAATATCCCGCTAGTTACGCCTGGTTCCCCTGATTCTATCAGGCGATTGATCGTGGGGACCGTATAAATTACATCTAAGGATTTTCCTTTCAGCCCTGCTATGATCGTATTACTGGTCATTAGTTCTCTCACCTTCAAGCTAAATACTTAATTTTCCATTAAATTTTAAAATGGTTTATCTCCCGCCTCAAGTTGCGATCTACAAGAGCGGAGCCATACGACCTCGCAGCAGAGGTCTATACTCTCCTCCACACAGGGGCCGCAGGATGCGGCGGCGGATATACCAGGGTTTCACCAGAGCGGCAGGCTGCGTGACAAATTCAGAATCTATGAAGAGAAATAATTGGCTATTTCTTGAAAATAAAATAGCCTCGATTGGATTTGCAGCCTTCTACCATCTAGCGACTCTGACTGGATGTGACTTCCAAGGACCTGATCTACTCATGCTCTCCGGTCTGGAACTTCTCGGCAAACCCCTCGATCTATTCGGGGTCGGCTCTGCCGCCGCACCCACAGCGTTCTTTGCCTGTTCTGAATGATATTGGTGCTCCATGACCTCTATTTTCACCCTCGTGAGCTTCTCGATGTCCCGAAGGAAGCTCCGTTCTTCTGCTGCGCAGAAAGAATATGCAAAGCCTTTCGCTCCTGCGCGCCCCGTACGACCGATACGATGAACATAGCTCTCAGGCTCGACAGGCAGATCGTAATTTATAACATGGGATATGTCATCGATGTCAATGCCGCGTGCAGCAATATCAGTTGCGACCAGCACCTGTAAGTGGCCGGATTTGAAATCATGCATGGTCTTGGTGCGCTGGTTCTGCGACTTGTTGCCATGGATGGCATCGGCGTTGATTTTATTCTTGTTGAGCATGAGCGCGATCTTGTCCGCCCGATGCTTGGTGCGAGTGAACACCAAAACGCGATCCAGATCTTGCTGTTTGAAAAGCCCCTGCAACAGCGGGTACTTGTTGTTCTGATCCACAAAAAAAACACGCTGTTTGATGCACTCGAGCGTGCTCGCCTGGGGAGCCGCCTCGACACGTACTGCGTCCTTGAGAAGTCTTTCGGCAAACTCGCCTGTCTGCTGCGACATGGTGGCCGAGAAGAAGAGTGATTGACGTTTCAGTGGCAGCGCCGAGACGATCTTGCGCACATCCTTGATGAAACCCATATCTAGCATCCTGTCTATCTCGTCAAGAACGAAGAACTCGACACCCTTCAGCTTTATGTAACCTTGATTCATCAGGTCGAGCAGCCGACCAGGTGTGGCGACGAGGATATCGACGCCTCGGGAAAGCATCCTGACCTGTGGCCCTTGATGGACGCCACCAAATATTGCTGTATGCCTGAACCGGAGAAACTGACCATAGGTGGCAAAGCTCTGATCTATCTGTGCGGCGAGCTCTCTTGTCGGTGCGAGCACAAGTACGCGCGGGGCTCCTGGAATGGGAACCTTGAGCTCTTCAGACATCCTTTGCAATATGGGCAACACGAATGCTGCGGTCTTGCCCGTGCCCGTCTGGGCGATGCCCATCAGATCCTTGCCCTTCAATAGATGCGGTATGGCCTGCATCTGTATCGGAGTGGGTATGGTGTATCCTTCTTTGGCCAGTGCGCGCTGAAGCGGATCTATGATATTTAGATTTTTAAATGACATTTATACCTCTTGATGATTATTGGGATTTGAGCTCTCTGATTTGGTTGAAGGTTTAAGATATCGTTTCTGTTATCGATACCACTCGGATATGTCTCGTCTCTGAAAACAGATTGAGTCATATCTACTGCTATGCATTCAAAGAGAAACTTCAACCGGGTGCAGAGGCACTTCATGGAGATTGTATTTCTGTTAAACCGAAGTGATAATATTATAATCAACTCGTTTTAATGTCGCCTTGGCTACCTAGACGGCCTGTTCTCTTGGTAGCATTCCTGGCGATATACAGGCCGAGATCCGTCTGGTTTGAAGGAAACCTGGGTATGACATACACAATCTGAACAGGTCACGTTGGTTATATCTTGTGGACCTCTATCGAAGCCGTCTCTGCTATTTCCAAATCTCATTTAATCTGCGTACCCTTTGTATCGATTTCAAGAATCGATCGTGCCACAAAAACATCTCAACAATTTTTTGAATCAATGCAATGAAGCTATCTATTGAAGTGTTCTCTGGACTATATATCTGTCGGTCAAAAATGCTGGATCACTCAACCAAGAGTGATCTGACTCGCCACAATGAGTCATTTTTTTTCCAATGGCTCTCTTAAAGGCAATCATAAATAGCTCTTTAGATAAAACGCAGTAGGAATCCTCAGCACGTGAGCATAGAACTGGAACGCATAATGAATCGAATAGATATCTATAAAAAGTTCTTTTTGTATTTGTCCTTTATGCCATCGAATAAGCTAGAGTTTCCTGAACCTTATAAACATGAACACCCTCCTGTCTGCGATGCTATCGAGCTTTTTGAGGAACAACTCACCTTTAGCCAGAAGGCTGCTGACTGGGTTGCCGAGACGGTTGGATCATGGAAATTCATTTTCTTGCAGACCGTCATATTTGGTCGTGAATCTAGAATAGGCTGTTATTTATAGATCCTATCTGCATATGCTACCTGAGGTGTAGCAAAATGGGAAAAAGAGGTCCGAAGCCTCGATTCTTAGACGTTGCATGTCCAAATGAGCAGTG
>Ga0315280_10002303_pt1 | contig 31176 bp, 29 predicted proteins | sample YL17G06_40_MG_FD_203697 | JGI IMG/M metagenome (GOLD analysis project Ga0315280, IMG submission 203697) | Sediment microbial communities from Yellowstone Lake, YNP, Wyoming, USA - YL17G06_40 | ecosystem: Environmental > Aquatic > Freshwater > Lake > Sediment | place: USA: Wyoming | collected... | reverse complement strand
TAAATGCTTTGTCACAAATTAAGTTACCTCTCTTTTAATTAAGGCTACGCCTCTAGAAAATATAACAATGATAATTGGTTTCATTAGAATATAAGAAATCATAATGACAGAATAAAGGGGTGGGGCAATTAAGCCAAAAGTAACCAAAAGATTCTCGCTCACGATACTGGTGCTGAATTTGGTACATAAACCCACTCCCAAAATTGCTGCTGGCTTTTTGCCTAATGTCTTATTAAAGAGCAGGTAAGAGAGACTTATTCTCACTGCCAAAGAGATTAAAATAATGGCTAAAATAAAGTAGGGGTAAGTTAAGAGCGGACCGTAAGATATTTTACTTCCCATGCTCAGAAAGAAAAAAGGACCTAAAAACATATTGCCGACAAAATAGATTGGTCTTTTATATTGCTGAACCAATTTTTTCGGGAAAAACAATCCCTGAATGGCAATCCCGCTGAAAATTGCCGCTATAGCACCCAGATTCTCGTTTCCCCTTTGGCTGAAATACATAAAAGAAAACATAACCAGAAAAATTAAGAAAGGGAAAACAAAAGATGTGTCGGGTATTTTTTCGATAGGTTTTTCCAATATCTTTCCCAATTTTGATACCAAAAAAGTGGCGATGAAAATACCTAATAGAGTTAAGAAAATTGGTAGAGAAGATTTAAAAGAAGATGCGCCAGTAGTGCCAATAATTGAGGGTAAAATAGCAATTATCGCTAATACTATAATTTCAAAAATATCGTCGAAAACACCAATACCCAGTGCCAGTTGACCAAACTTTGTTGAGGCTATCCCAAACTCTTCTAAAATTGCTAAAAGCACAATTTCGCCAATCGTACCGAAAGCAATACCAGCAATTAGAGCAATTAAAAATGAATGGCTGACAAATTGCGGAAAAACAAAAAAGAATAGTAAACCTAAGGCCAGCCCCTCAATGAGTGTGAGTAGCAGACCACCAACCACTATATGCCGACCCAATTGCTTTATTTTCTCAAATTCTAAATCCAGGCCTATGGTAAACAAGAAAAACAGCATTCCCATTTTTGAAAGGAATTGAAAAGTCTCGCTTTTCATTGCCCCCTGGAATAAACCTAATGCTGAGAATACAAAACTTAGCAAGACAACGGTAAGCATCCAGGGTAAGCGCAACTTTCTATCCATCCAGTAACCGATAGTTATGATTACTGAATAAGTAACAATGGCTAAAAGTAAAATTTCCATCATAGTTTATTTTCCGAGCAAACTACTACTTAATAAATAAACCGTAAATTAAACCCGAAATGGTACAAAATATCGTTATTAATATGGCATAAAGTATGGTTCTTTTTGTCCCCATTATTTTTCTAACCACCAATATGCTTGGCAATGAAATTACGGGGTCAGCTAAAAGATAAGCCAAAAGAGGTCCTTTTGACATTCCTAATCCCAAAAACATCTTTGCCATTGGCACTTCCACCAAAGTCGGAAAATACATAAAGACGCCGAATAACACAGCGATTAGATTTGCTAGAATTGTATTCTGACCCAAATAATTCTTTAGGGCATCTTTTGGGAATATCACTCCTAACATTCCTGCTACGAATATACCAGCCAAAAGCAAAGGAAAAATTATTTTAAAGAAATTGTAAGTTTCTCGAAGCCAATTTTTAATTTCTTCTTTATTAAATCTTAATTTTAGTTGAATAATTAAACCTATTATTAAAGCCAAAACTACAGGGATTTTGAATTGATTTCCTATTTTTGAAGCTCCGATTATCAAGATGGCAAAAAGAGTGGCAAAGAAAACAAGTAATCGGTTATGAGTCAATCCATTGATAATTTTTTTGTGGATTGGCATTTTTCCTATTCCATCCATTTTCTCCTCTTTTTCAAGTAATTCCTCTACTAATTTTTTTTCTTCAACTTTTTCCTCTTCTTTGAAAACTTTACTGATGATTATTCCAATTATTATGGCAAAGGATACAGAAAGAACTATCCTTGCCAAAGCGAAATCCCAACCAATAACGCTTCCAGTAAAAATTATTGCCAAAATGTTGGTAGCCGGAGCGGTATATAAGAAGGCAATTGCTGGTCCAATACCTGCCCCTTTTTTCTTAATTCCAGCAAACAAAGGCAAGATAGTGCAAGAGCAAACAGCAAGTAATAATCCAGCCATTACTGATAAAGGATAAGCGATGTGTTTTGGCGCATTTTTGCCAAGATACCTTGTTATTCTTTCTTTGGGAAGTAGGGCTGCCATCGCTCCGGCAATAAAGAAAGCGGGTACCAAACAGGTTAAAACATGGGCAGTTAAATAATCATACAGAGCATATAACCCGCCTGAGATAATTTTTATTAAAAGAGCTATCATAGATTTTGTTTTATTATTTCCTTAATTTCTTCAACCGAAGGAATCTTACCAGCAGAGAGTATTTTTTCATCTATTGCCATTGCTGGTGTCACCATTATTCCCATTTCAATGATTTTTTCAACATCATAAATATGCTCAACCTTTACATCTTTTAACTCTAATTCTTCAACTGCCTTTTTGGCATTTTCTTCTAATTGTTGGCATTTGGGGCAGCCAGAGCCCAAAATTTTGATAGTCATATTTTTATAGTTATTTAATAAAATGAGACATCAAAGAAATGAATTTTTTAATATTTTTTTGATTCAGGAAATAAAAAACCTTAGTGCCTTCTTTTCTTGAACCGATTAAACAAAAATTTTTCATTACTTTGAGATGATGAGAAATCAAATTTTGCGGCAGGTCCAAAAATTGCCAGATTTCGCAAACGCACATTTCCCTTTTTTTCAATATACATAAAATACGCATGCGATTTCTTTCGGAAATTACCCTTAAAAAATCAATGGTCTGTTTTAATTTGCTGTTGGCTTTTTTGTTTTTGCAACATTTTAATTCCATAAATTTTCCACAAATATCAATCTATATTGATATTTTATCTTTTAAGATTCGGATGTCAAGTTCTAATTATTTTTAACTAAAAACTTCTTCTTAGCGATAAAAATTTCCCGACGATGGTTTTTTGTATTTCAACTTTTTTAAACCCCATTTTTGAATATAAAATAAGGGCGAGGTCGCGAGCCAGAGCGAGCGACCGAGCCCCCAAAAGAGAGGATAGAAACAACAGTGAAACTGTATATAGTCGGGGGTAAGGTTTTAGCGGTTTAAATCCAATTTCTTTAATTTATGGATTAAATTTGGTAAGATAATGGAGAAAGTTTGAAAGTGTTTAATACCCGCTCCTGAATAGTCAGACACAAACTCTCTTTGTTGAGGGGGGAACGAAGTTTCCTTATCTGCGTCAAGAAATTTTGCCCTGCCTTGCGAAAGCAAGGCAGGGCTTTCTTTAGTTTGAGAAATTTGAAAATCTTTTAGATTTTCCGAATAAAATAGGGTTATTTTGATGTTTTCTTGGGGTAAACGATTTCTTCCGATTCCTTTTTTATTTGACGATTTTTATCGCCTTACCTTCGATTAATGCTTCGGTGATTTTTTTATAAGCTGAGGATAAGATTCTCTGAAAAGTGCTTTGCGAGGTATTCATCTTTTTAGCTGCTTCTTCTTGTTCTAAGTCTTTTATATTTTTCAATCTCAAGGCCTCTGCTTCTTCGGTGGTTAATTCAATTACCTCTAAAAACCTCATTGGCACACCCTGAGGCTTAAAATATGTTACGTTTGGATTGAACCTAATTCTTCGGCAAAGTCTTGGTCTAACCATAATTGAAATAATTAAAACTTAATGATATTCTTATAATTGAAGAAGGTCTTCCCAGCCCTCTCAAAGGAAAGGGCTGGGCTTTCGGCCTTCTTTTATTTTTGGCTTTTAAGTTCGGTCAGACGTTCTTTAATGGATTTCAACTCATCTTCTAAAGCTCCAATTTCTTCCTCTAATATTTCTTTTTCTTCTTTCTTGGTTATTTGAGATCCGAATCTCCAGAATCTACCAAAACCTCGACCGAAACCTCTTCTCCAACCCATTCCAGCACCGCAAGGACCCATACCCCAGCCAGTGCCGGGACCGAAACCCGAAGGGCCTGTTCCATTAAATCTTGGCATAGTTTTGTTCCTTATAATTAATAATTATTTGATAGCCCGACCTTTATTATAACTATCTATTATGAATATACACCCATAACTATACCGTGTCAAGTCCTCTCGTGAATAACAGTGTGTGCATTTTGCTTGACGCAAAAATTTGGTATAATGGAAATGGACACGGCATTTTATTTTCGACAATAAAAAGCGGCAATTTCTGCTTTCGGTGTCGAAAGATGCCGTGTCCGCAGGATTGCCGCTTTTTGATAATAATTAATAAATTTAATAAAACCATGAACAAAACAAAATTCAAGCAATGCGCAGTTTATACAAGGGTTTCAACTGACATACAAGCCGAAAAAGAGTTTTCATCTTGCGAAGCTCAAGAAGAAAAAATTAGGTCATTTATTCAAAGCCAAAATAATTGGCAGATTTTTAGGGTCTATTCTGACGCCGGTTATACCGGAGCTAATACTAACAGGCCTGCTTTGCAGGAATTACTTGAAGACATAAAACAAAGAAGAATCGATGCTATTTTATCTTATAAGATTGACCGACTTACTCGTTCACCTAAAGATTTTTATCAATTGATAGAATTTTTTGAGCAGTATAAGGTTGATTTTATTTCAATTACTGAAAGATTTGATACTTCCACGCCTGCTGGCCGGCTTCTCCGGAATATTATGTTAACCTTTGCCCAATTTGAAAGGGAATTAGTATCTGAAAGAACAAGAGATAAATTATTAGAACGGGCCAAAAAAGGATTTTGGCATGGCGGAATAACGCCTTATGGATACAAAAGAGAAAATAAAAGATTGGTTATTAACCAGAGAGAAGCTGAAATTATTAGGTTGATTTTTGAAACCTATCTTAAAACTGAGTCCATAGTTAAGGTTTATGATTTGTTAAAAGAAAACAATATTAAAAACAGGCAGGGAAATCTTTTTCGCAAGCCAGCTATTGCTTTTCTTTTAAGAAATATTGTTTATGCCGGCAAAGTTAAATTTGCTAGTCAACTTTATCAAGGAATACATCAACCTATAATTTCAGAAGAATTATTTGAGCTGGCTCAAAAAATTCACAAAAAGATAAAGAAGAAATTTAGGGTTTATAGAGATTTTCTTTTCGGTGGCTTAATCAATTGTAAAGAGTGTGGCTATAAAATGAGCGCTTGTTTTACCAACAAGTGGCGTAAAGGAAAAATGAAAAGGTATTATTACTATCGCTGCACTTGCACCAATAAAAAAGGTTGGCAGGTCTGCTCAACAAAGCAAGTGTCGGCTGATAGAATAGAGAAATATATTTTGGAAAATTTAGAAAGAATTTCTATGGACCAAGATTACATAGAAAATCTTGTTTTTAAGCTAAATCACGGCTTAAAAAGTTCGAAACCTAGCTTAAAAAATTTAGAAGCACCCCAACAATCGGGACACGAACCGTCAGAGCTATGCTCCAAATTCACTAAATTTTCAGCAGAAACTATCGTTTCTATTCTCAAGTCTTTTCTCTCTTTTCTTTCTCAAAGAAGGGGGGTTGAAAGAAATCTATTAGTAAAAGAATTTATTAAAGGCATTCTTTACTCTAAAGAAAACATCAAAATAATCCTATTTTATTCGGAAAATCTAAAAGATTTTCAATTTTCTGAAACCAAAGAAAGCCCTGCCTTGCTTTCGCAAGGCAGGGCAAAATTTCTTGACGCAGATAAGGAAACTTCGTTCCCCCCTCAACAAAGAGAGTTCGTGTCTGACTATTCAGGAGCGGATAACGGGAATCGAACCCGTGACCTGTCCTTGGGAAGGACATGTTTTACCTCTAAACTATACCCGCAGATTAATGTACGAAGTTGTTGAACCATTCAACTAATCCCGCAAAAAAATCTTTAGTTTTTTCTAGAAATTTTTCTGATAATTTTTGATTTTCAACTACCTTTTCTTCTGGGGTTTCTTTTGGTGGTACAATCACCACCGGATTTTCTCCTTCTTTCACATACCCCTCTTGCCTAATTTTTTCTTCCCAATAACTTTCTTTTTCAGTCTGAGAAAGTCCGGTTTCTAATTTTTGCTTTTTTTCTTCTAAAATTTCTATCTCTTTTTTCAGGGATTCAATTTCTTCCTCCAAGGTTGCTCTTTTTTGGTTTATTTTCAAATTTGAAATCAATAATAATCCAATTAAAGCTAGGGTAAAAATCGGAAATAAAATTTGGAAAATTCTCTCTTCTCTAGAATCCCTCTTTTTTCTTTTTTCTATCATTGATAATATGATTAGTGGATAGAAGATTAGGTCGCTCGCCTTCGGCTCGCTCCTTAGAAACCCACGGTTTCTAACGCCGCCAAAGGCAGACTGTTTTCCTAGACGGGGAAACCGACCTTCGTCGGCCGTAGCCGACTTCGGTCGGCGAAGGCCGAAGGGTTTCCCCGACCCCCTTCCGATTTCACATATTATGAATAAAATTAAGGCGAGAAAATTTTTAAAGATAATCTGGGGAATTGTAATTTTTTTAGTACTTCTAAGTATGATTATCCTTTTAATAATTCCTCTTTTTTAAGATAAGTCCTTAAAGAGTAATTGTCAACTCTGTATTTTTTTTATTTTTATTAGTATATTAGTGGCATAAAAATTGCTCTTTCAAATACCGAGCTTTAATTTATTAAAGCGAAGGTGAAGAAGAGATTTATCTCTTCGACTGTTGCTTAAAATTAATCAGGTTTAAATTGTTTTAAAATTGAGAGCTTAATAGTTTTTAGCTCGGGAGATTTAAGATAAAAAACAATTAAAAAATAAGAAATTATGCCGGAAAGGCCAGCAAAAATTGTCTGAATTAAAAGGCCAAAAACCGTATGCGTATTTAAAAAAATAGCTAAAAAGTAAAGGCAAAAGTAAGTAAAAACTATCGAAATTGTGCTGGCCAAAATAATTTTCTTAAAAGAAGAAAGAATTTCTTTTTTATCAAAATCGCCAATTTTTTTGTGAAGAAAAATTGAAAGAAAAATAAATTGAAAGATATTGGAAAGGGAAAATGCCAACGACAAACCTAAAACTGAAATTTCCTTAATGCCTTCAAGCTTTAATAAATTTAAAACAAAATTTTGAAAAGGGTTTTCGAATCTTAAAATTTTAGTGAAAGAAAGAGCAAGAAAAATGTTTAAAATTATAGCCAAAACCGAAATAATGGTTGGGGTTCTTGTATCTTGAATAGAAAAGAAAACTCTATACAAAAAAGGGATCAGGGCTGAAGCTAAAATAGAAATTGAAAAAATTCCCAAAGAAGCGGCAGTCAATCTGGTAGCTGTCCAATCAAATTGTTTTCCTAATGTTCCCAAAATCAATCTCACAATTTGAGCTCTTAAAATAAAAATTAAAAGGGAAATAGGAACGACTAAAAATAAAATTTGTCGAAAAACCAAAGAGAAATTTTCAAAAAACTCTTTTTTTTGACCGTTGGCCCAATTTTTAGAAATGGTTGGAAAGGCAGCGATGGCGAAAGAAACGGCAATAATTCCGATTGGAAAATTGGAGAGATTTTGGGAAAAGTTAAAAATTGAAATTGCTCCAAAAATGGTCGAGGCAAGAGCGGTAAGGAAAATTAAGTTAAGTTGTTGAGCAGTAACAGCAAAAACTCGAGGAAACATCAAAGAAAATGTTTTTTTAATGGCTGGATGTTTTAAATTAAAAAGGAATTTATAATGAAAACCACAATTTATTGCCGAGGGAACTTGAATTACAAAATGAAAAAAGGCACCCAAAATCACTCCCATTCCTACGCCCAAAATTCCAAATTTTGGCGTCAAAACCAAAATACCAAAAATGATACCTAAATTATATAAAATCGGGCAAAGAGAATAAACTAAAAAACGGTCAAAATATTGCAAGGTTGAAGAAAAAATTGAAGAGAGACCGAAAAAGATTGGGCTCAAAAACATCAATCGGGTTAAAAGAACGGTTTTTTCTTTCTCAGCCGGGGAAAAACCAGGAGCAACAAAATTAATTAGAGAGGGAGTAAAAATAAATAAAATTAAAGAGATTAAAATCAGGAAAAATAAAAGAACATTTAAGATATAATTTGTCATCTCCCAGGCTTTTTCTTTATTCTGGGAATAGTATTCAGAAAAAATTGGTAAAAAGGCAATGGCTAATCCGCCAACGATTAGAAGATTATAAACTAAATCTGGAATTTTAAAGGCAGCAAAATAGATATTGGTTTCGCCCCAAACTCCAAATTTTCCAGTCAATAATCCATCTCCGATCAAACTCAAAATTCCGCTAATCGAAGCTGAAATTGCCAGCAAAATCGCAGCAAAAGTAACTGTTTTTGTCTGAGAATTAAAAATATAATTTAACATAATATCATTTTAGTATTTTATCTTCTTTTTCCCAAAACAAAAAGCCCAAGCAAGCAATAAGCCGAATTCTGTCTTGCCCTGTTAAATAGTCGCAAAGCGAATTTAATAGGGTGAAGCAATCATCTGTCTGGGCTTTGGCTTTCGTCAAAGCTCATGCGAACCACTTTTCACGAAGGTTTTACATGTCAGCAAAGCCTTCGCTTTGTTCTTGCACCCGATAAGGATTTAGCCGTTTCACCCCTAAGATTGCTCTTAGGACTGCCCTGCACATAAATTTTATGTGCAGGGTGCTCGACCTTTCGGTCTCGCACGTCTCTGTTCGCACCTCTAGCATCGCTGCTGACGGCTGTTAGCCGCTATCTATTTTGACCCGCCTCGGCGGCGGGAAAGAGTGTTCGGACTTTCCTCCCCCCACCAGTGCTGGCGGAGGGCGATTGCCTCGCTTACTTGGGCAATCTTATTTTAGTAAAAAGAAAAAAAGTGTCAAGCCCCCCACCAGTTTATACTAACTTCCAAATCAAGTTTTACAAGATTTGTACTTTCACAAGATTATGAAAAAAATGGAAAATCCACATAAAGTGGTGGGGACTAAATTAATTTTTGAGTTCTCTCGAGATTATTTAAAACTTCATTGACTAAACTATCTGCCTCTTTATTTTTCTCACGAGAAATAAGTCTGAATTTAACATTTTTAAAATCTAATTTTAAATTCCAAATTGTGAGGAAGAGGGATTGAATTTTTGGTTCTAAAATTTTATACTTTCCATTTAATTGATTTATAAGGAGTTCGGAATCGGACCTTATTTTAATCTCGCTATTTTGGGCAAGTTTCTTACCAAAAAGACTTTTAAATTTATTTAAAGCGAAAATTACTGCCTGGTATTCTGCTTCGTTATTAGTCAGACCATCTCCTAGATATTGAGAATATTTTTTAAAAATCTCTCCTCTTTCATTACAAAAAACCATCCCGATTGCTGTTGGCCCCGGATTTCCCCGTGATCCACCATCGGTATAAATAATAATTTTCTTCACCCCGTTAGAAGTCTATCATTATATAGCAGATAGTTAATTTCAGATAGACTTTTGTTTTTTTATTATACCCCGTTATCGTGAAGCAGAAAAAATTTCTATAATTTTTTCTGCCCAAGACTTCTAACGGGGTTCATAAGTTTTCTATTAGACAATCTTTAAATTTTTCTAAGTTTTTATTTTTTATTCTAAAACCCGAAGCCTGAGGATGACCGCCATAAGTTTCCAAAAATTTGGAACATTTTTGCATCAACTTTACACTATCTAACCCAAAAGGAACCCTAACTGCTCCTTGGCTTTCTTCTTTGCCAATTTTGAATAAAAAAGTCGGTTTTTGATATACATTGCAAATTCTAGAAGCAACTGCACCCAATAAGGTTAGAGACCAAGTATCCTTACCCTCAAAAATTATTTTTTCTTTCATTATTCTTAATAATTTTTCCTCTACTTCACTCATTATCTCTCTAATTCTTATTTGCCTTTGACGACTTTTTTCTAAAAGTTTTTTAGCCAAGTTTTCTGCCTCCTTCTCGTCTTTTTCAGTCAAAAGCAAATAGGTTTCATTTAAGTGATCAACTTCATCAGCAGCGCTTAAAGAAGAAATAATTTTTTGGCTAATTTCTTTTAAATTTAACTGATTTCGAAAATCCTCAATTAAAAAAAAGACCTTTAGGCCCGGCCTCCAAGTATTTCTTAAAGATTCCAAACCTTCTTCAATAAAAATTTGATTTTCCTCAATTTTGGGCATCATATCAGCAAGAGTCGAGAGAGCTACTAATTCAAGAAAATTATCTCTTAATTTCTTTGTTAATTTTTCTTCAAGGAGAATCTGAGAAAGTTTAAATGAAATTCCAGCTGTCGCCAGGCCCTTAAAAGGATATTTATCCCCTTTTTGTTTTGGATCAACCAGAATTGAGGCCTGAGGGAGTTTATTTAAAATTTCATGGTGGTCGATGATAATTACTTCAAAACCAATTTTTTTGGCTAACTTTACTTCTTTAAAATTTCCTATTCCAAGGTCCAAAGTAACAAAGAGAGCTGGAGAAAAATTTTTTAAGTAATCTAAACCTTTTTTGGTTATTCCATATCCCTCATTTTCTCTATCTGGAAAATAAACGGCAGAAATTTTGCCATTGAGATTTTTAATTGTTTCTTTTAAAATAATAACCGAATTCACCCCATCTAAATCAGCATCTCCGTAGAGAATGATTCTTTCTCCCTTTTTAATTGCCCTTGAAATTCTTTTAGCTACTTTTTCTAAATTTTTAATTTCCATCCTTGTAGAAGCGGATTTACGCGGATCTAAACGCGGATTAACGCTGATATCTTTCCGCGTCCTTCCGCGTAGCTATCCGCGTTGTTCCGCTTCTAAAATTTCAATTCCTGGTAGTTTTTCCCCGGAGAGAAATTCTAACATTGCTCCGCCACCGGTGGAGACATGGTTAAATTTTGAGGCCAATTTTAATTGATTAATAAATTCTACCGTCTCCCCTCCTCCTATTACTGAAAAAGCACCACTTTCAATAATAGCTTTAGCGATTTCTTTAGTCCCATTTTGAAATTCTTCCTTTTCTATCATTCCCAAGGGCCCATTCCAAAAAATTGTCTTTGCCACCTTAATTTTTTCTTTAAAAAGAGTTATTGTTTTCGGCCCGATATCTTTATCGTCAATTGAATCTAGGGGCGTCAAAATTTTTTCTCGATGTTTTAAAGAGATCTTTTTCTCTTTTATTTCCTTTGCCATCAATCCATTGAGCAAAATCAATTCCCCAATCTCAGAAATTTTATCAATGGCTTTGACTTTATCCTCAACTTTTTTCCCACCAACAATTCCAATCAATGGCTTTTTAGGATTTTCAATTAAATTTTTCAAGCTCTCAATTTCTTTTTCTAACAAAAATCCTGCCCCCGATGGCAAAAATTTGGGAATTCCGACAATTGAGGCATGAGCTCTGTGAGAAACTCCAAAAGCATCATTAACAAAAATATCGCCTAATTTTGAGAGTTTTTTGGCAAAATTCTCATCGTTTCCTTCCTCTTCTTTATAAAATCTTAAATTCTCTAATAAAACAATCTCTTTTCCCTTCATTTTTTCTATCTCCTCTTCTACCTCTCTGCCTATACAATCATTCAAAAATTTAACTTTTCTCTCTAAAAGTTTTTCTAACCTCAGAGCGATTGGATTTAGACTAAGTTTGTCTTCGAATTTTCCAAAATGACTCATTAAAATTATTTTTGCTCCCTTTTTTATTAAATATTTAATTGTTGGTAGGGTTTCTCTGATTCGAAAATCATCTAAAATTTCCCCTTCCGAAGAAAGGGGAACATTGAAATCACATCTAACTAAAACCCGTTTTCCTTTCAGGTTAAAATCTCTGAGGGTTCTCATGGTTTATTCCTTCTCAAGGCCCTTTCTAAAACTTCTTTCAGTTCTTTTAAATCAACTTTTTTCTTTTCTATTTTTGGTTTTTCCTCAGGTTTTTTTCTTCCAGAAAAAGGAATAGGGGTTAGTTTTGACGTTTCCCTTAAAGAAATGGTGGCCTGTTTTTCTGCCTCAACTTTTTTTAAACAGGACTTACAATAAACCGGTCTGTTTTTATCTGCCAAAAAAGGTATTTTTGTCCATTTCCCACACAAAGAACATTGAGCATCGTATAAAGGAGGAGGCATTTGAGACCTCGGGTACCCAGCCGCCGGCTGGGTGGGTTTTGTTGTTTCTATCCAGCGCAAAATTTTCTCTTCAATAATCTCTCTTTTTGTACCGAATCTTTCTTGCGAAGCCCTAATAATTTTTTCTCTATTTGATTTTTTCGGTTTTGGGAAGAGGGAGAGAGTTTCAGCTGAAAAAGGTCGGCCGGCTACTCCTTCCACCATTAATTTTAAATAAATATTATATTTGGCCAAATTAACTAGGTCTTCGGCAATAAATTCTGGAATAAACTCTTTCTCTAAATACTCGGCATCTTCGGCTCCTACCCGAAAAGCAACCAGGGTTCCGACATTACCAAAAATCGCATCTCTAACCTCAGTGCTTTTCCCCGTTGTCGTCATCTCTTCCAATTGGGCAATATATTGATTAGCCAAAGTCAGAGATAATCTATATTTCCTGGCCTCGGACAAAATATCAACAAATGACTCGGTAGCAAAGTTTTGAAATTCATCAACATATAAATAAAAATCACGTCTCTCGACTTCCGGAATATCAACTCTCGACATTGCCGCCAATTGTAATTTTGTAACCAAAAGGGCTCCCAATAATCTTGAATTATCTTCACCTATTTTTCCTTTAGAAAGATTGGCAATTAAAATTTTTCCCTCATCCATTATCTCTCTCATATCAATTTTTGATCTGACCTGACCAATAATATTTCTGATGAGAGGATTGGAAATAAATTGACCAACTTTATTTTGAATGGCTGCCGTTGCCTCTACTTCATATCTTTGGGTATATCTGGCAAATTCATTTACCCAAAATGATTTAATTACTGGATCAGTTATTCTCTCCACGATTTTTTTTCGATATTCTGGCTCAGCCAACATTCGATTCACCCCCAAAAGGGTTGAATTGGGGTATTCTAAAAGTGCCAATATCGAATTATTCAAAATATATTCCATTCTGGCTGACCAGACATCGGGCCAAATTTTTTTAAAGACCCCCATCAAACCCGAAGCCACCAAATGTCTATATTCCAAACCCACGCTTTCCATCACATTGAAGGCAATTGGATATTCTAAATCAGCCGGATTAAAATAGACAACATCATTGATTCTATTTGAAGGAATAAAATCCAAGAGCTTTTCAGCTGCCTCACCATGGGGATCAATAAAACCAACTCCTCTTCCGGCTTGAATATCTTGGATTGCCATATTTTCCAAAAGCTCAGTTTTCCCCATACCGGTTTTTCCAATAATATAAATGTGCCGCCTTCTGTCATCGGTTTTAATTCCAAAACGCTTTCTCTGATTTCTGAAAGTTGTTAGTCCCAAAAAAGTTATTTCTTCATTTGTCATGGTCTTGTTCCTCCGAAGGGGGTATCCTGGGAGGAGGAATTTTTTCTGTAGCTTCAGCCGGTAACCCAGGTGGGGGGCCAGCTTTCTTAGCTTCAACCGGAGTAACTGCCGGGGTAACAACCTTGGCTGGAAGGTGAAAAATAGTTGCCAATTCCTCAATATTTAAAATGATGGTTGCCCTAATTCCTGGTCTTCTTCCCTGGGCATGACCAAATGAGCAGATTGGTTCTCCTTGAAATGTCCGAGGAAAAAGGGAGGGAAGCCTCTCAACATAATTCCTGAATTGCTTTCTCTTTCTCAGATAAAGTCGGCGACCTCTTAACCAATAGTGAATTCTTGTTCTCGTTGGTCCATAATAGATAAATGAATTTAAGTTTTGGGCCATGAATTGACTCATGAGATATGTCCTTATCAATTTGTAATTTCCGTAAAAATGAGGTTCATCCACTTTACAAAGATAGACCTGCCTGATGAAGCATTGGTATCCATACTTTTTAATTTTGTTTTCGATTGCGGTTAAGATTTCCCTTTCCCCCGGAGTCAATCTTAGTTCGGGAGCAACTAATTCAAAGGGTTTTGCCTCTTTTTTCTCTTCGGCTGGTTTCCCCCTAATTAAAATCTCAACTGCTTCTTTAAGCATTGATTTTGGTTTAGCTGGAACGGGCCTTTTAGCTATTCTATCAGCTGCTTCCCTCCCTCTTGTCTCCCAGGGAACCATAGTGTTGGTTATTGGAACACAAACTATTTGAAGCCAAATTTGCTCACCAGATAGAAATTTTGAGAGGCCTTCCAATAAAGAATCCATTGAATCCATTCTTTTTTCCTCCATTACCCTTTTTTCTTCAACTTCTTTCTCAAAGAATGTTGAATAGGTTTTGATTGGATAATAGTCTTCCCTCATCAAAGAATAATCTTCACTATAGAGATCCCATTTCTCATTTGGAATATTTTGGGGAACATTTTTAGTATAATCTTCGACTAAGGAAATTTCTGCTTCTGGATATTGAGAATAGATTACGGCTTCGGCGTTATTTCTATAAAAATCTGGAATTCTCATGAAAAAATGGATTTCTCCGCCAAAAGAAACTATTTCAAATGAAAACCAAAGCCCTGCACCTATTGGCAACATCCCTTCACACCATCTCTCTCGCCAATTTGCGGTATCGATTATTCCCCACAACATAGAAAAAACATTTTCCATTGCCGAAAAAGGTTTTAAAACTTCCCTGGGTGGTTTAATCTCAAGCAAGATCCACTTGAACTTTGGATACCAAACTTCCCATCTTATCCACCAAAGATAAAATAATTTTACTGGAAACCAAAGAATTATTGGGAGAAAAATCCACCACCAACTCTTTAAAATTTGAAAAATTATAAAAGAAATTTCCATATCTAAAAAGGAAGTAATTTAATAAGTGGAAAAAGATATTTAATAAAAATGATAACTAAGGTTAAAAGTAAAACTCCCCCTAAAAAAAACCAAAAGGTATAAAGTATACTCATTAAAAATCCGATTACAATGTGTCTTTCTGGATGTCTGGGTTTTGACCAACCGGCACAAAGGAAAAAAATGATCAGAAAAAAGACGGAGGTCAAAATCAACAATATTTTCATTCCAATGTCAAAAATTGCCATTTTAAATAATTTCGGTTTTAGGCCGATATCTCCCCTGAGAATCCTTTAAAAAATATTTTTTATTACTTAAATTCAGCAAAATCGTATTCTCTTTAACCAATCTCTGAGAGAGAACTTTTTCTAGAATTTCTTCTTTTTTCAAAGGTTCCTCGGACTCTTTTAAAATTTTCGAAATTACCTCTTTGACCTGACCTGGATAATACCCCCACTCACGAAGGGCATAAATTCCTCTTCCCACCAAAACAAATCTCGAATCTTTGATTAATTCGTTATGAACGGTTTGAGGATGGGCTCCCTCGATTAAATTTGTCACTCCTCGAAAATGGAGGGGTTTTCCAACCTTTTTGAAAACCAAAAAGGCTTTGTCTTTTATTCCCCGGGGATTAATTTCCGGCCAATCTTTTAGACCATAAAGACCTTCTTTGTTTTTTTGAATTTTTTTTGAAATTTCCAAGAAAGATTCCTCAAATCTAATGGGTCTTCCAATTTTTTGAAGTTGCGAAGCGAGAGAATCAATAACTTTTTTTGCCAACTCAAAAGAATTTAAATCGGTTATCCATAAAGAATAGAAATCATTATTCTCGAGAAATCTTTGAAATGGTTTTTGAAGAGTCAAGAGAAAATAAACTTCATTTTTCCAGTTTTTACCTCCTAATTCAGTCAAAACATTCTCTTCCTTTCTTAGATTGCCAAATTTTTTAAAATATTCAAGAAATGATTGAAAAACTTTTTGATATTGGCTCAGTTTTGGCTTTATTTTTAAAATCCCCACTTTTTGAATCTGACGAACTCTTTCTCTTGAAATACCGAAATCTTGGCCAATTGATTCTAAAGTTTCTCTTTCCAAGCCATTTAAACCAAAACGGCGAGAAATTATTTCTTTTTCCCTTTCTTTTAAGTCAGAAATTAAATCGGCGCAAATTTTTGAATAATTAAACTTATTTTCCATTATTTTATTTTGTCATTTCCTAAACAATTTGTCAACCCCGCACCAGTTTTGCGTTCCGATTTGTACCTTAATTAGAATCAATAATTAAAGTAGGTTAAACCTTTGCGGCACACTCAATACGAATAGTATTGTCCGCCTTCGGCGGACTGGCCGATTTGGCCAACGTGTGCCGCCAAGGAACTCTTTGCAAAATTGGTGCGGGGTCAACCTTTACTTCGTCGTCTCAACCAACTTACTAACAGAGGAGTGGCTAAAAAGAGGGATGAATAGGTACCGACAATAATCCCAACAATTAAAGTTAAAGAAAAATATTTTAAGGTTTCGCCTCCAAAGAAAAATATGGAAAGCAAGACCAAAAGAGTACAGGTTCCGGTGGAAAGAGAGCGGGTTAAAGTCTGATTTAAACTGAGATTCACTATTTCTTCAAAATTTTTTTCGGGGTACCTACCGGACCCACCTTTGGCGGGTGCCTCGGCTCCTTTTAAAATATTTTCTCTGATTCTGTCAAAAACGATTACCTTATCATTAATTGTATAACCTAAAATAGTCAGCAAAGCGGTAACAATAGGAATACTAAATTGGATATTATAGAATTTCTCGAAGAGAGTAAAAACCCCAATTGCCACTAAAACATCAAAAGAAAGGGTAATGATTGAAATTATTCCATATTGCCAACTGGAAATAGGCCGGGAGATTTTTGAAAAAGCAATAGCAATGTAGACGAGGAGGGAAAGCAAAGAAACAATTATTAAGATGATTGTTTTTTGACGCAATTCTTTCCCAACAACTGGTCCAATATTTTCAAAACGTTGCTCCTTGACTTTTGAAATCTCCTCAAGTTTTGAGAGTAAATCTTCGTGGCTCTTTTCATTGATTTCTCTTATTCTCAAAATTACTCCCCTTTCTCCAGTTGGCTGAATGGTAATTTCTCCTAAATTTAAATCTTTTAATTTCTCTTGGATCACTGGATTTTCCGGCCTTTTTTCGAATTCAATTTCTAAAATACTTCCTCCAGTAAAATCAATGCTGAATTTTAATCCGATACTGAAAAGAAAAAAAATGGCAGTAAAAACAAGGAGGCCAGAAAAAATGTTATAGAATTTAAAATATTTGGTAAAATTCATATTATTGCCAGAGCCAAAGCCGTTTTTGGAATGGTTTTTGAAAGATTCTTAAAAGATTATTGGTGATAAAAATTGCCGTAAACATACCAATTAAATTGCCAATAACCAGGGTGAGGGCAAATCCTTTAACGAAACTTGTCCCAAGAAAAAATAAAATTAAACCGACTAAAATCGTGCAAAAATTTCCGTCACGGATCGATGGCCAGGCTCTTTTAAAACCTTCTTCGAGAGAAATTAAAAAATCTTTTCCTTTTCTTGTTTCTTCTCTCATTCTCGAAAAAATTAAAATATTAGCATCAACTGCCATGCCCATTGAAAGTAAAAATCCAGCAATACCAGCAAAAGTGAGAGTCACTGGAATGAGTTTGTATAAAGCCAAATTGAAAGCAACATAAATTAGTAGGGTAAGGGAAGATACAAATCCTGGAATCCGATAAAAGAGAATCATAAATAAAAGAATAGATAGGAATCCAAAAATTCCGGCTTTCAGACTTCGCTCTAAAGAAATTTTCCCTAAAATAGGTCCCACTGTTTGCTGAGAAATTAAGGTAATGGGAGCCGGTAAGGCCCCGGCACTCAAGTTTCTGGCTAACTCCTTCGCTTCGACAATCGTAAATTGACCTGAAATTTGAGCCTTGCCACCAGAAATTTTTTCTTGGATAACGGGGAGGGAAATGGGAACGCCATCAATATAAATAGCTAATATCTTGCCAACGTTTTTGCCAGTTAATTCTTCAAAAATTTTCGCTCCCTCATCATTAAATTCCAAGGAAACCAAGGATTTTGAGGTAACTTGGTTAAAACCCAATTCTGCTCTTTTTAAATACCGTCCGGTAAGAGGAGTTGCTTCGAAGGGATCCTCAAAGACGCCTTCACCAGCTTCTGCTACTTTTTTATTTTTTTCTATAATTTCCTGAAAATTTTCCTTTTCCTCTTTGAACTCTAAAAATGGGGTTTTACCAATTTCTTTAACGGCTTGAGCGGGATCAACCTGACCAGATAACTCAACAATTAATCTTTCTCCCTGAACCTGAACCACTGGCTCCCTGACCCCAAAAAGATTAACCCTTCTTTCAATCACATCTCTGAGTCCCTCCATAATTTTACCCTTGTCTTTTTCTAAGATTTCAGATAAATCGGCTTGATAAACTAAATGAACTCCCCCTTGTAAGTCTAATCCCAATTTAAAAGGTTTTTCTGGAAAATGGGGCAATTTAATTTTAAAATTGAAAATTGAAAATTGAAAATTGTTAATATAATCTATCCCCTGATTAAAATATTGAGGATAGTTTAGATTTCCAGCTAAAAAAGCTAAGAGAAAAATAATCACCAAAATTAGGTAACTCCCTTTTTTTTGACATATTAAATTATCTTAACATAATTAAAAACCGGCTAAAATAGCCGAAACAACTCCAACTAAAAAAATTCCATCAAAAACACCTGCTCCTCCAATAGAAATAAATCCGTCACCCATTTTTTGAGCCTTTCCCAGGTTCAAAAGGTCAGCTCCAATTAAAGTTCCGAAAACCCCAGAAATAAAAGCAGAGGGGGCAGCAAATTTTGACGCTAAAATCAAGGAGAAAAGCGCAGAAAAGATTGGAGGGATAAAAGCAGGTAGTAAAATACCTCTTCCCGGAATAATTTTAGCTAAAAACTTGGAGATTATAATCATTAAAATTGTAGCGATTAAAATTGGACCAATTTCAAAGCCTTGCCGCCAAATGAGAAAAAGAAAATAAAAAGAAAGTAAAGTTGGAATAATTGCTCCTCCTAAATTAATGAAAAGGCCTTGAGTTTCAATTTTTGGCATCCGGAAAAGACCAAAAAAATAAGGCTTTTGGACATAAACTAACTTCTTTTTTGTTAGGGGGATGTTAATGAGAGAACCAATAAGAATTGAAAAAAGAATAAATGTTGTTGCTTGAGGAGAAATCCCGAGTTTTTCAAAGCCGAGAGTTAGAATATTAAAATAGGCCAAAATGAATAAAAATGGTAAAAGTAAAACAAAAATTAAAAATATTAAAAAAGTTAAGGGAAAGAAAAACATAAAATTTTCATTAATCTGAGGGCAATTGCCGAGGGGGACACTTCGCAGCCGAGCCCCATTGAAATTTTGAATTTTCTTTTAAGACTTGTAAGGCTCGGCGAGAAATAGCAGCAGCGGAGAATAACTTAATTTTACCTCCTAAACTGACTGCGTGTCACCCGAGGCAATCTGCCCGAAGATTAAAATCTGAAAGTAAAACAAAAATTAAAAATATTAAAAAAGTTAAGGGAAAGAAAAACATTTAAATTAATTTTTTATTTTTGAGAATAGGAAGGAAACTTAAAATTTTTATATCAACTTTGGTCTTTTTTGGCGGATTTAATAAAAAACTAACCAATTTTTTAAGGGGGATCTCCAAAACCTCAATCTCTTCGGTATCTTCGGTCTTTGCTTTTCCTTTTGCTTCAACATTAGGGGCGAAAAAGCAAAACAATTCATTAGAAAGAATAGCCGGATCCAATGGTCTTTTCAAAATCAAAATAAGTTTTTTTGCAAAATATCCAGTTTCTTCTAAAAGCTCTCTTTTAGCTGCCTCTCTTGGGGTTTCCCCTTTTTTATCAAGAAGGCCAGCCGGCAATTCAATGACAAAAGAATTTATGGGCGGGCGATATATCCTTTCCAGAATTACTTCTTTTTTCTTTGTTAAAGAAAAAATGACAACGGCATCTCTTCTTTTAACACATTCCCAAAATTTTTTCTTTCCAGTCTTGGTCAAGAATTCTTTTTTTATCACTTTTAAATATTTTCCTTTATAAACTGTTTTTTTACCAATAATTTTCATAACCCTACGAATTACGAATTTAACCGAATTACGAATAATTTTTTAGCCGTATTTTGGCCAGCAACACTTTTTGTATTTCATTGGTTTTCCTGTCTTCGGGTCAATTTTTCCGCAAGGACAGGGATCATTTCTGCCAACTTTTCTATGTGCCTCGGCGGCGTTGATAGACCTGGCTATCGGAGTTTGAGCTGGTAGAGGTTTAAGGCTTAAAACAGCATTGACAATAGTTATCTCAAGTGTAGAAAGCAGTTTTTTAAACATTTTGTGGCCTTCATTTTTATATTCCACCAAGGGATCCCTCTGGCCATAGGCTCTCAATCTAACAGCCTCTCTTAAATATTCCATATTTTCTAAATGGTCCATCCAAAGGGTATCTAAAATTCTCAAAAAAATGAATCTTTCAACCTGGCGGAGCTGATCTTTACCAATCTCTTTTTCTTTTTTTTCATAATCTTCTTTAGAAAAACCGGCTTTGAAAATTATATTCAAAATTTTTTCTCTCAATTCCTGATCTATCGCAGTTAAAATTTCTTTTCTCTTTCGATAAGTTGTCTCTCGATGAATATTCATCACATCATCATAATCAAGGAGATACTTCCTCAAATCAAAATTTAATCCCTCAATTTTTGATTGGGCTTCCTCAATTACTTTTGAAACCAAATTTAATTCGATTGGCTCATCTTCCGGTATTTTTAAAATACCCATCAAAGATTTTATTCTCTCTCCACCAAAAATTCTCATTAAATCATCTTCCAAAGAAACAAAAAATTGCGATGACCCCGAATCTCCCTGCCTTCCTGTCCTTCCCCGTAGCTGATTGTCAATTCTTCTGGCTTCATGTCTTTCGGTACCAATGACATGAAGTCCGCCAAGTTCCTTAACTTTTTGATTTTCTACTGGATCTGGTGGGTTTCCTCCTAAAATTATATCCACTCCCCTACCAGCCATATTTGTGGCAATGGTGACTTGACCTTTCTTACCAGCCTGGGCAATAATTTCACCTTCTCTTTGGTGGTGTTTGGCATTTAAAATTTGATGGGGAATTCCCTCTCTATCCAAAAGTTTCCCTAAATATTCATTTTTTTCAACCGACCTGGTACCAACTAAAATTGGCTGACCAATTTTGTGTCTATTTTTTATCTCTTCAATGACTGATTTAAATTTTCCATCTTCAGTTTTATAAACCCTGTCTGGTAAATCAACTCTAATCATTGGTTTATTGGTTGGGATTACTAACACCTCCAATTTATAAACCTTATCAAATTCTTCAGCTGAAGTAGCGGCCGTACCTGTCATTCCGGCCAATTTTTTGTAAAGGCGAAAATAATTTTGAAAAGTAACTGAAGCCAAAGTTAAACTTTCAGGTTGCACCTTAACTTTTTCTTTTGCTTCAATTGCCTGATGAAGGCCGCCTGACCAACGACGGCCGGGCATCAATCTCCCGGTAAATTCATCGATGATAATAACCTGACCATCTTTAACTATATAATCAATGTCTCTTTTAAAAAGAGTTTCGGCTCTCAGGGCTTGCTCTAAATGGTGTAAATATCGAATTCCTTTTTCTTCATAAATATTTTTATACCCCAGAATCTTTTCGATTTTATTTATCCCTTCTTCAGTCAGGGTAACCACCCTTCTTTTTTCATCAATTTGATAATCTGTTTTTGAATCTAATTTGGGAATAATTTTGGCGAACTCAGTATACCATTTTGAACTCTCAACATCGGGGGAAGAAATAATTAAAGGAGTTCTGGCCTCATCAATTAAAATTGAATCAACTTCATCAATGATGGCATAATGATGACCTCTTTGGACAATGTCTTTTAAATCATAAACCATGTTATCTCGCAAATAATCGAAACCAAATTCATTGTTTGTTCCGTAGGTAATATCAGCCAAATAGGCTTCTTTTCTCGAGCCGGGTCTTAAAAAATCTTCGACAACATAAAAACCGCCCAACTCATCTCTCATTTTTTCTTTTTCTTCAGGCGGTTTTTTGTATTCTGGATCGTACAAAAAAGATTGCTCATGATTTAGGCAACCAACAGTTAATCCTAAAAGATGATAAATTTGTCCCATCCAGACCGTATCACGTCTCGCCAAATAATCATTGACCGTGACCAAATGACACCCTTTTCCTTCCAAAGCATTTAAATAAAGAGGTAAAGTAGCGGCTAAAGTTTTTCCTTCTCCGGTTTTCATCTCAGCAATTTTTCCCTGATGCAAAACTATGCCACCAATTAATTGAACATCAAAATGGCGTTGTTTTAAAGTTCTCTTTGCCGCTTCCCGGACTAAAGCAAAGGCTTCGGGTAATATATCATCAAGAGTTTGCCCTTTCTTTAACCTTTCTCTAAATTCTAAAGTTTTTTCCTTTAATTTTTCATTAGAAAGACTCTCGAAGTCTTTTTCGAGCGAATTTATTTTATCAACCAACGACTGAAACTTTCTTAAATACTTTTCATTAACGTCTCCCAAAATTTTAGTCAGAATTGACATATTTTAAATTGTATATCTAAATTTAATTTTTTTCAAATTAAAAACTCCTTATGAAGGAGTTCGTAGTGTTCAAACTTCGAGGTTGAACATCTGTTCAAACTTCGACTTTAAACATCACATTTTAGTATTTCAAATATTTTGGCAAAACTGCTGAGGTAAAATGAATTTCTGGAGTGTAATATTTTGTTTTAAGGTTTAATTTCTTAAATTTTTGAGAGACCGTTTTATAACTGAGTTTATCAAGGTTAATCTTTTTTGAACCGATAGAAAAAGTGTGTTCATCGAAAGGAAAGCAGCCAACAAAAGCTTTGTGTACTTTAAAGAAAGGGAAAATTTTTTTAATATTTTTTCTCGCTCTTTTAGCAAATCTTTCTTGAAAATAAGCAGTTTGAGCAGCAAAAATTCCGTCTAACTTTAGAGCTCTGGAAGCATCTTTTAAAAATTTAACCTCAGAGAGTTTTTTCGCTGGTCCAAAATAATCTGTGGAATCAACAATTATTATATCAAAGTAATTCTTGTATTTCTTAACGAATTTCGTTCCATCTTCAATAAATATTTTCAATCTTCTATCTTCAAAAGCTCTTTGGGAAAGAGAAGGTAAATATTTTTTTGAAATTCCAATGACCTTTTCATCGATATCTACAAGAAAAATCTCTTTTACGGGGTGTTTTACCACCTCTCTTAAAACTCCTCCATCTCCCCCTCCGATAATGAGAATTTTTTCTGGATTAGGATGAGAAAATAAAGTGGGATGGACTAACATTTCATGATAGACAAATTCATGTTTTGTCGAAAGTTGAACCATTCCATCAAGAGCTAAAATCCTGCCAAATTCTTTTGTCTCAAAAATCTCAATCTTTTGAAATTTACTTTTCCCAGCAAAAAGCTCCTTTTCAATAGCGACACACCAAGTAGAAGTTGGTGGCTCGGTAGGTATTTTAAAGTCTTCAAAAAACCAATTTTTCCCAAAAAGAAATTTCTTTTTCATTTTATTATCCCTCGAGTTATTTTTTGAATTACCACTTTTTTTGGTTTAAATTTCTTTTTCAAATATTCCAAGGCTTTCTCAGGTTTGGCTTTATCTCCGCAAGTGAAAATATCAATTGCTAAGTAATTAAACTCACTCCATAAATGCAAAGCAATGTGGCTCTCAGCCAACAAAACAACCCCAGTTATTCCCTGAGGTGAAAATTTATGAATTGTCACTTCCAAAGGAGTATTCCCGCTTTTTTTTGTCGCTTCAATCAAAATCTTCTCAATCTTTTTTGAGTCTTCAATAATTTTTCCGCCCCAAAACTCGGCAATTAAGTGAATTCCGGCATATTTTATTTTTTTGTCCCTGACCCATTGAATGGATCTCTTTGTTTTTGCCATCTTTTTAAGTTAATCGCTTACCGAGCCCCTCACCAAGATATTGGTGGGGGGCGAAGGTGAAGAAGAGAACGAAGTTCTCTTCGCCCACCGTGAAGAAGATTTTAAACTTCCCCAGCTAATCTCGATACACTAATCGAGAAAAAACAAAGAGTGAAACAAAAAGCGATTAACGAATTAAAACTCTATTTTTAATTTTTTTTACCTTGAAAAATTTTTTGGTAAAGGCCGTTGCTTTTCTATCGTCAAAGTTTTTGCAAGAAAAAATATTAATATAAACTCTATTCCAGAGTTCAGAAAAATGACCGGTGATAGAACTCGATTCAATTAACTGAACTAGAGAATAACCAGTTGCGAAATCTCGACGAAAACCAAATCTTTCGCAAATCGGCTTACCATATTTTTTTACTTTTATTAAATTACAAATTTTGTTTGAATATTCCAAAATTTTTTTCTTTGACCGAATAACTTTTGGATTACAATCAAATAAATCCAAAATCAATTCCTTTCCGTAAATTTTTTTATTTACATTTGACATTTTTTTCATATTCCTTCTTCCCTTATCCTTCCTTTTCTGTAAAATCTGGCCCGGGGAGATAATTTTACCTCTTTTTTAAAAATTCGAATTCTTCTTTCCTCTTTTGCCATTATCTTTTCTTTATATTCTTTCAGTTCTCTTTGTAATTCATCTTTCACCTCGTTTATTGCTAATTTCAAATTTTCTGCCCTGGCTGTTGACCTTATACTTTTTTTAGGAAATTTCATTTGACATTCGGCATAAAAAAATGGTCCTTTTTTATGACGTAGAGTTTCTTTACCAATTTCTATCCAGGCCTCAACTCTCGGTTTTCCTTTTCTAAAAAAATGATTAAAGTATTTTTCATTATATAAAATTTTTGCAAATTTTTCAAGAGGATTTATTTTTTCTTCAATAAAATCTTTAAGTGCCGGAGTTAATTTTATATTTTTTGTTAAAATATTAATTTTCACCCTGTTAAATAAGACTTAGGCCTATTTCTTAAAAACATTTTGCCTAAATAGGTTTTAAGATATTTTTCTCTGTGGGTGGCATCTTGTTGGTTCAAACAGCCTTCAAAATAAATTAATTGAAATTTACTTCTGTTTTTTGTCGATTCTACCTGGCCTTTTTGATGTTGCTTAAGTCTTAATTTTAAATTTTTCGTATAACCTGTATAAAATTTATTTACCCTGTTAAATCGTTGCGAAGCAAATTTAACGGGGTGAACTTCTTTAAAGAATAGCACATATACATAATAAAACATACTATAAAAAATTTAAAATTATTTAACAGGGTTCACCCTATTAAATTTAAAATTATTTAACAGGGTTCACCCTATTAAATTTAAAATTATTTAACAGGGTGAATTTGAAAATAAAACCCCCACTCATACCAGTTAATAATTTTAGAAAATTTTTTAAAGTATTAAGGCGGGGGTGGGGGCAGAGAGAATTTATCTCCTTCCCTTCTTCTTCTTTTTCTTTGCCATTTTTTTATTTTTTAAAAAATTTTTCTACAATCCGGACAAATAGTCGACCACTATTTGCAAAAAATTTACTTATTAGTTTATTTTTTCATTTCAAGGAATAATGTCAAGTGTGGATAACTAATTTTTAAAAAATTTTCAATTTCCAATTTCCAATTTTCAATTTTAGAACCCTAAAAACTGTATTTCCTCCTCCAAAGTTATGCCAAATTTGTTTTTAACCTTGTTTTTTATAATTTTGATTAATTTTTTGACATCTTTTGCCTTTCCTCCATCCAAGTTAACAATAAAATTAGCATGTTTTTCAGAAATTTTGATATTTCCAACTCTTTTTCCTTTCAAACCACATTCTTCAATCAGCCAAGCAGCAGAAATTTCACCTTTTTTGTAAAATTTCTTTAATTCGGGATATTTTTTTAACAATTTTTTATTTTTGATTTTTGATTTTTGATTTTTGAATATGGAGCCTGCCGAAGGAAAATTCAAGGGTTGTTTTTCTTTTCGATAATTCGAATATTCTTGCATCTTCTCTTTTATTTGTTTTTTGTTTCCTTTTTTGAGTTGGGAAATGACAGAAAGAATTATCAAATTGGAATTTTTCTTAAAAATGCTTTCTCGGTAAGAAAATTTACAGTCTTTATTTTTAAATTTTTTTATTTTTAAAGTTTTAGAATCTAAAACCTCTACTTCCTTAACAACATTTTGCATAGAATTTTTAAAAGCTCCGGCGTTTCCCCAAATCGCTCCCCCCACCGTTCCCGGAATTCCAACCGCCCACTCCAATTCGGTTAATCCTTTTTTTGCTGAAGCATTAACTAATTCTCCTAATTTCGTTCCTGCACCAACGATAATTTTATTTTTTTGAAAATTGGAAATTGGAAATTGAAAATTAATTACTAGCCCATTGTATCCTTTATCAGAAACCAGCAAATTGCTTCCTCCTCCTAAAATAAAAAATGGCAATTTAAATTTTTTTGCTACATAAATTGCCTTAATTAAATCTTCTTTTTTCTTTGCTTCAAAAAAATATTTAGCTGGCCCACCAATTCGAAAAGTAGTATACTTTTTCAGTAAAATATTTTTTTTTACTCCCGGTAATAATTTTTCAATATTCATTAGTTAATTTTAACAAAAAGGGCCGGGAGAGTTAACTCCAATTCTAAGTCTTTAGTGAGTGCTATCCTCCCAGCCCAATTGTATTTTAGCATCTTTAAAGTTAAAGACAAGTAAAAAAAACAACAAGTCTTGCTCGAGAAAGACCTGTTGCCGACTCAGAAGGAGTAACTGTACACTCACTAATTTAATATTAGCAGATTTTAATTTTCTTGTCAAGCCCCTCACCATTTTATACTAACTCCCAAATCAAGGTTTACAAGATATGTACTTACATAAAATTGTGAAAAGAATTGGAAATCCCTATTAAAATGGTGGGGGCAAGTGCTATAATAATTTAATGTATTTTGTCCATCCTCAGATAAAATTTAATAGCGAAAACTTAAAGAATTTATTTTTTTCTTTTTTCAGGTCTCCAGATGAAAAAGAATTGGAAAAAGTGAAATTGTTTTTTCCTCAAAAAGAGATAATTTTCACCGATATGGGTCGCTCGGCTTTTAGATTAATTGTTGAAAAAATGAGGCTTCAAAATTCTCAAATTTTATTTCCGGCTTATATTTGCGACATTTTTTCCCCAATTTTCAAAGAATACAACCTTTCCCCTATTTTTTTGGATATTGAGAAAGAAACCTTTCATATAAAAATTGAAGATATTGAAAGGAAAATTACTCCTCAAATTAAATCAATCCTTGTCTGCCATACCTATGGATTGCCCTTAGATATTGAAAAAATTAAAACAATTACTAAGGGGCAATTATTAATTATCGAAGATTGCGCCCATTCTTTTGGAGCCCCAAACCAAAAATTTGGTGAAGGAGGTGATGCTGCCTTTTTTTCTCTCTATAAACAATTTCCTTGTCAAAGAGGAGGAATGGCAATTTTAAAAATGCAAAATGAAAAATGCAAAATGAAAAATGACTTGTTAAAAACGAATTTTAATCTTAGAGATTTTATCTCTCTCCTGAATAGCTTTTCTTTTTTTGCTTTTTTATTTAAAAAATTTGGAGGCGAAATTTCTCCGAGAATGATTAGAAAAGAAAAATTAAAAGAACCTGCTCAAATTAATCAGGTTTCTTTGAATCTCTTTCTCTATTTTTTAAAAAACTTTGAGGAAAATTTAAAAAGAAGAATTGAATTGGCTCTATTTTTTCAAGAAGAATTAAAAAAATTGGGTTTTGAAATCCAGAAATCGGAAAATAATGTTTTTTGTTATCTTTCTGCTTTGACCCCTCAAGGTTTAAATCGAGATAAATTTGTTAAAAAATTAAGAAAATACAGAGTATTCGCTACTCGAATCTGGAAAGACCCCATCATTTTAAATCCAAAAGTTCAAAAAGAATATAAGATTAATTTGGCTGAATTTCCGAATACAATTGATGTAGCAAAAAGAATTGTCAATTTTCCCCTCCAAAATTTCTATACCAAAAAAGATGTTGAAAAAATGATTTTAGCAATTAAAAAATGTCTAAGTTCATGCCCAATGCCTATAACCCTAAAAGTTCATTAATCTTGGTTCTCGTGGCAGCTCCTACATATCCAGTGCCTTTTTGTAAATCAAGTGGTGCAAGAATTTCTGCAGTATACTTTTCTTGAAAACGAATTACCGCCGCTTCAGTCAAAGTTAAAAAATTTCCGGTTATTAAACCTTCAGGGTAAATTTCTGAACCCTGACTTTTCAAAAATTCTTGAAGACAACGAACTCTGTCGTCATTTCTTAATCCATAAAAAAGATTTTCTTCAAATCTCTGGCAAGAAATCTCTTTTAAAAGTAATTCCTGAAGTTGAGATTGAAGCTGAGCTAATAGTGCTTTAATTTTAGCAATTTCATCTAAGATTTCCTCTTTGGTCATTTCCGAAATTGGTTTTTCGGAACTCTGGTTTTCTTTTTTAGTAATTGAAACTGTCCAAAAGAACGCGAAATAAGGTTCGGGGCTTTCGGGTAGAGTCTTGTCTTGAATAGTGGGGATAATGGTAAGGGAAATAATTTTAGTGCCAAAATCAGAAAAGGTGAGTATGTTTTTTTGAGTTTCGCCAAGTTCTAAAAAATTAATAGAGCAATCTCCAGAAGAAGTTTCGATAATATAAGGAATTTTAAAATTAACTTCTTCACTGCCAGTAAATTCAAGTTTTAATTCCCCCTTGCCACCTATAAATCGATGCCAATTTCCTGACCAAGCCTGAGTAGCATTACCAAATTTAAAGGTGCTTTCTCCAATAAAGGGAAGATAATTAGTAAGAGGAACTATTCTAAAATCTTTTAAATTTTGGTTTAAGTAACAATACTTTGGTCCTAAATCGCAATCATTAACCAGATTAGCAATAGTCCAATCGGTAAAAACTTGAGAGAAATCTTCCTTAAATCCATTTTTTTCTAAAGCAAAATCAAGGCTGGAAATTCCTACTTCTTGACTTTGAAGGGAATCAACTAAAATTTCTATGCCATAATGGTCAACTAAATATTGAACGAAAAGGTTTATCACTCCGTAATCAGCATTTTCTCCCCGCCAATCAGTTAAAGAATTATTAGAATTATTTAAAAAAATTTGCAGGCGTTTTTGGAGATTACTATCTTTATAATTGTCATCATAACCTAATAAGGTTGGAGCATATTCTGAACGAGCTTCATTCAGCCAAATTTCCTCGGAAACATTATATTTTTTTTCTTTTTGATTTAAGGTAATAAGGTGCATAAACTCGTGGGCTAATAAACTTGGAGTTTGAGAAGTGTTGATATACTTAGCGTTTAGATAAACCATTTCTCTCTGATTAGAAGTTGGGAACTGGGCTTTAGGATATCCATCAGCATTATTAAAATAGCCACCAGCATCATCAATCATCGGATGAATTAAAATCGTAATTCTCTCATCTTTATCAATTCCTGGTTTGGCTTCCGAACCAAAAGTGGAGGTTAAAATTGGATAAATTTTAGATTCAAATTCAATTGTTAAAGAGTTTAAACCCTTTCTTATTTCATCTTGCTGGCTGCCGTTTAAAGAATTCCACCAACTATCATCAATATAGAAATAAAGTTTGAGAGTTCTAGCCTGGAGGGTAGCACTTAATTCTTCTCTCTGAAAGGAGTCAAAAGAAGGGTCAATAAAAAAATTAACTTTCTGGCCCCACTCATCAGCATTAACCAAAATTGGCAAACTAAGAAATATTATTCCGGCAAAAATTATTATTCTAATTTTTGAAAACATATTAAAATTATTTTAACATAAAACCTCCGACAACAAAAAGCCCTCCAGAGAGGAGGGGCTTTTTGTTTCTTATCCCTCGCGCCGCTCACAAGGATGAGCGTGAGGGGCAGTTTCGGTAATTAAGGAGTGGCTGCTAAAAGTTCGGCTAACTGAGCCTGATATGTAGCAATAAGCTGAGTAATTAGAACTATCAACTGTTGGATTATCTCTATTATCTGAGCTTTTATTTGGGCCACAGTTACGACTGGCACCCCTTCAACCACTTTTTGACCCATTAAAGCAAATTTGGAAAATTGAGTAGTGGTAGCTGTAATGGTGTTGGTGGCAGTATTAACAGTAGAAGGTAAGGCTACCCATTGAGAGGTGCTAACGTCCCAGCGATAAACAGTAAGAGTTGACTCACTAAGACCAACTATTTGGGCATCAGTATAGGTGAAAGTTAGAGTAACCGCTGCAGAAAAAGTAGTAACAGCTACTCCGCCGGCTGAGGCAGCCGAAAGGTTGTAGACATAACCACCAACCATAAAACTACCAGCCGGAGGAGAACCAACCAGAGATTCGGCGGTGCCTATGGGAGTAACAGTGATAGTAGTATCAGCAGCAACGGCATTAGGTGGCACCGTAACCGTAGCTCCTCCCCCTTCAGTAGTAGTGGCACTAACCGTTCCCCCCGCAGCGGGAGTAACTGTCCCCGCACCAGGAACAGTTGGAGGTGCTGCTGGAGGTACTACTGGCGGTGCAGCTGGCGGCGCTCCGCCACTCGGAGGTGCCGCAGCACAAACGGCTCCGGGAGTGACAGTTACGCCTGCCTGGGTAGTAGTTGAAGTTAGAGCTATATAAGAGAAGCCTGCTGCGCAAACACCAGTAGCAATAGCTGGAGCAGCGGTCAGAGTCCTTCTGTCCATCGAATAAATCGTAACCGTTGAACCGTTGATTAAATCAAAGCTTATATTATCGGTGTTAACCGTCATCGCATCAACCTGAGAACCAGCTTTAACAATTAAGGTTAAGGGAAACCCTGTGAGGACAACATTGGTATCTTCAAGAAATATAACATCACCGGCAGCAGCCGACGCTATCATTGGCAACAGACACAGAATAACTATTGTCGCTAAAAAATATTTAGCCATGAGAATTACGGAGTTAAACTAAATTAGATACCTTAATTTGTCAGATCATCCCACTGGCCAGTCGTAGTGCCACCACATACATAAAGATTACCATCACTCGTATTCAAGTAAATTGACCCGTCGCTGTATGCACTACAATCACCTCCATTCGATGCGACTGTCCCAGTTAAAATTACAGCTCCACTCGAAAGCCGAATGTCAGCGGCACTATAGGCAACTGCAGGATAACCATCACGGGTTTCATCCGAAAGGTCTAAACCGTAACTAAATCCACTACCAGGCGTACTATTATTGTTCATCACCTTAAAAGCAGCTTCAGCCGTTGTTACACCGGTGTCACCATCAATGTAAGCCACAAAAGCACCATCTGCTGTGGTTGAAAGGCCTCCGATACCGCCAAGCA
>Ga0315280_10002302_pt1 | contig 31178 bp, 28 predicted proteins | sample YL17G06_40_MG_FD_203697 | JGI IMG/M metagenome (GOLD analysis project Ga0315280, IMG submission 203697) | Sediment microbial communities from Yellowstone Lake, YNP, Wyoming, USA - YL17G06_40 | ecosystem: Environmental > Aquatic > Freshwater > Lake > Sediment | place: USA: Wyoming | collected... | reverse complement strand
TCTTCCGCGATCAACTCAACATTGACGGGTCGTTCCCCCAGAATGCCGCAAATCTCATCAATCAATTCCAGAGTGGATCGTTTTTCTTTGGCTATCAATGTTGGATTAGTTGTGACCCCATCCAAAAGCCCCTGTGCGTTTATCCTCTTTATCGCTTCAATGTTGGCTGTATCTATGAACAGCTTCACTATTCTCCTCCGGTTAATCCATTCCTGTTTGGGATTCTAACATATAATAGCACTGTTGATTTTTCAATGCCTAATTATATATCAGCCGCCACTGGAAATGCGTCAAGTTTATGAGAATTAACTATCCATATCTTTACCGGGATGTAACCAACTTATATTCCTGGTTGCCCCGGCTTATTGGTGGGCGCAAGGCGTTTCCCCCTATTCAGGCACTACTGGAACTTACTTACCGTTGCAACCAGCGCTGCGCTATGTGTCAATTCCAGCCTCTTTTAAAACAGAGCGGGGGGATGGGGTCACGAGCAGAATTGAGCACAGATGAAGTTAAGCGGATCATCGCCCAACTGCCACCACTGGCGCTGCTCACATTGACCGGCGGGGAACCGCTGCTCCGTTCCGATCTTACCGAAATAGTGAAGTTTGCTTCCAAAAAGCTCATTGTCCAAATTATCACCAACGGGACACTGATGACTGAAGCCAAAGCTCATGAATTGCTGGCAAGCGCTTCACACGGATTTTTACGCCCCGGTCTGTTCGCAGTAGGGGTAAGCATCCAGGGCTTGGGCGAAACCCACGACCGCATTGTGGCATTCCCTGGCAGTTTTGAACTGGCGATTAAAGGAGTGCATAATCTGTTAATAGCCAGGCACGGAAAGTATCCATTGCTCAGCCTGAAGACAGTGATAACGCCTGATACCCTCCCCCAGCTTCCTGATCTGTTCAAACTGGCGCAAAGGCTGGGGGTGGAGTTCTTCAACCCGATTCTGGAGAACACCGGTGCGCATTATGAGCGCATAAACATGATCAAAACTGTGGCGGAGGTTGACGCCTGCCTAAGTGAAGTCCCCCCGTTGGCGGGATTGGATGCAGATCAGTTTGTCCGCACATTAGATGAGTTGCTTAAGATGACGAAGGAGAGCAAAACCCAGCTTCGCTTCACACCTCAGAATGTCCCCCCCGGCGATTTGATTGCCATGGTGCGCGGCGAATTCCAATCGGAGCACCATATGTGTAATGTGTTCTGGAATGCGCTTTACATCAATGCCTATGGCGATTTTATGGCATGTGCCAGCCATGTTTTGGGCAATTTGCGGAAGCAGAGCCTGGCAGGTATCTGGAATGGTCCGGCGATGCAGGAACTGCGGTTGCATCGGCGCCGGCACAACATCCTTCCCGGGTGTTCTGGATGCTGCTATTTGTGTATTCGTCCCGGTCGCACCAGACTATACGACCGTTATCTCCCAAAATGAATATGGAAAAAAGTATCCACAATATACGCATGGGCGGGGCGCTGGCAGCCGCACGCCGTGCAGCCTCCCGCAGAGAGGTGCCGGTTGGTGCCGCGCTTTACTCTGGCGATATATTGCTGGCGACGGCAGGAAACCGCATGGAAGCACGGCACGATCCCACCGCCCACGCCGAAATGATTCTGTTGCGCAGGATGAGCCGGTGGCAGGGTCTGGAACCGGGTGGGATGACACTCTACATCACGCTGGAGCCGTGCCCCATGTGCGCCGGCGCTATCATCATGGCAAGGATAGGCACCGTGGTGTGGGGAGCACCCGACCCCCGTTACGGCGCGGGCGGGAGTGCGTTCCGGGTGCTGGGGGAGGGATTGCCCCAGCCGCAGCCCAGCATCATCGCCGGCATCTGTGAAGAAGAGTGTTCCGAGCTAATCAAGTTATTCTTCGCCAAATTAAGGGATGAGGGGAAGAGCAGAGTTTAGGTGTGTCAATAGTATAAAGTCTAGGAAACATTTGGCTTTTACTTCGCATTATGCTTAAATTAAGGCATATTAAATCTATTCGGAGGCTCAAATGCCAGAAAAAAAATCCTCAGTTCTCAAAGTAATAGGAATAACGACTATTGGTCTCTCGGCTCTGCAACTACTTTTCTTTGTCAATCAGTTCTTCGTAAAGCTTTTTGATATTCCAGAAATCTTATTCTGGATCGTATTAATTGGGATAGTAGCTACAGCACTGATACTTCTCGTATTATCAATCACTAACCTCGTTAATGGAATCAAGGGAGCATTGGTTTTATTAATCGGTTCCATTTCCTTATTGTCTTTCGAGTTATTAGTTTTCTTCTTTACTCGTGCTGAATTACAAAAGGTTTTATTCGGCACTGAAGTTATAAGAAGTCAAGTGGTGGATTTGTCATTGATTTTATTGTTCTTTGTTTTTGGCATCATCGCAATTGTAAGTGGGCTAATTAAGCGAAGAACACAAGCTGGTTATTGGGGTTTCTTTTCGGGTTTAGCTCCAGTTTTCCAGTTAGTATTTTTTATTGGCATCTTCATCCCCATGCTCACCTCGGGCATGGGCGGGCAGGGTGGCGACCAGAAGATCATCCAGGGCTGCCACGGCAACCAGCAGGCGCTTTCCGAAGGGATGAAGCTCTATATGGATATGGAGTATCTGCCGCTGCATCCCGCCGCCACACCAGATGAACTATTAAAGGCGGCGCAGGAGCTTCCCCTGACCTTTGACGGCTTCAAGGTGATGGTGGGGGGCAAGGAAATTCACTATGGCTCCTCCAAGCCGGAGACCTTTTCCTGCCCGGGCAACAAGAAGAGCCAGGGGAATGACTATAAAGTCACCGGTTACACCCCGGCAACGGACGGCAAGCTGGGGACTTTCCGCGTGGAATGCCAGTTCAACCCTAAGCACAACCTGCTTCTGGAATCCAAATAAAGCGGCAAAATTTGGGGGAAGGGTTATAAAATCCTTTCCCTTTTGTTATCATAGAGCATGGTCTTGCACCTGATCGTCCCAATTCTGATACTGATCGCCACGCTGGTGCTGCTTCCCGGGCTGGGCGGTTCCACCGGCTTTTTGGGTTGGATTTCCGCCGTTTTGGGAATAGCCGGCGGGTTAATTTACTGGCTGCTGCCTTTTCCCACACCTCCTATAACAACTGAACCCGATGATAACGGCTCCCGTCTGTGGGCAGTGTTGCCGTGGTGGCGTTCTCTGCTGGCGGCGCTATTGCTAACGCTGGGTTTGACCGCGGTGCACAATATGCTGGTGCCCACCGCGCTTTACGATCTGGCGCATGTGTGGACGACAGACCGCGGTGCCGAGGGCGATGTAGTAGTCGTGGCAGCCGACACAGTTACACGGCAGGCGCAGGGTGGCGAGGATGAAGCCGTGATGCGGGCGCAAATCGGGCAGACGCTGTGCAACCTGGCGGAGTGTAATCCCGCGGGAGTGCTGCTTTTGCGGGTATTTTCGGGTGAGACTGAGGGCGATGCCATACTGGCACGGGGATTTGAAGCGCTGGGGCAAAAGGGAGTCAATCTGGCGTATCTTCATTCCCCCGATGGGAACGATCCTCCCGACTTGCATGCCATCGCTGATAGGTATCCACAGCAACTGCACGATGTCAACCTTCCAGTCATCACGCTTGCCGGCATGACCTGCGGCGTGGAAATAGACGACGAGAAGAATCCCATATCAGCGCTGATCCCGAAAAGCAAGCCACAAAGCTTCTGGCTTAGTTTCGGCAAGCCCATGCACCCGCTCTATTCCTTGAGTGAGTTCAACCAGGGCATCCTGCTATCCAATCGCCGCGACCCGGCAGGCGAGGAACTGGCGCCGGTTGATGCCTGCGATGGCAGTATAGTGATCATTACCGAACTCCTGGGCGGAGGGCTGACCAAATCCTATGCCACGCCCATAGCCGAGGCGATGCCGGTGCATCAGTTCTGGGCATTGGCACTAAGCGATGCCCTAGAGGGCAAGGTAGTGGAGCCGATGCCCGGCTTCATCCTGGGCGCCTGGGTAATGCTGTGGACGGCGCTGGGCACCCTGGTGGCATCGGGCACGCGGCATGCCGGCATGGGATTTTTAATGGCAGCATTTGCCATAGTCGTAGCGGTGTTTTTGTTGCTGGTGCTGCACCTGTGGGTGGGAATTTTGCCGGCGGCAGCAGGTGCCATCCTGGGCGCCTACATCACCCGCCGCGCCTGGGCGCTGGAATAATCCCTTGTATTTATCATGTATGGCACGACCTTCAGGTTGTGCCGCCAACGCTTAATTATGGATAGCCACCACAGGAATGTGGTGGCTACTTATCAAGTATTAGCAGGTAGCTGCGACATTCCTGTCGCAGCTTTTCCTCATCCCCAACCCTTCTCCCCATGGGAGAAGGGAGGCAAACATAGCAGGGAAGGGTCTTAAGACCCTTCCGATTGTTGTGTAGAGTGCGACATTGTAGGGGAGTTCCTTCAGGTGCTCCCGCAACGCTTCCGCCACGATTTCCTATCGTGCAAAATGTAAGGCATGACCTTCAGGTTGTGCTGCCAGCGTCGGATGTGTGTTAACCACCACAAGAATATGTTTGCTACCTATTATATTCCATGTGTAGCCTCGCCGCCCCCGGCTCGGTGGTTGCAGGGCTAGGCAAATGCCTCGCCGTGGGCGGCGAGGCTACGGGTTAAACGATCGGAATGTAGCGGCAACACTCTGCGGTTGCCGTTTGTACTGGAAAACGGCAGGCGTGGAAGCCTGCCGCTACAACAATTGGATTTTGATAATTTAACGCTTCTCCGGGCGGCTGCCCGGCTTCACAAACTCCACTCCCTGCATGCAGAGCGGGCAGGTTTCCGGCTCATAATTAGTGATTTGCAGCATGAGCAGCGAAACCAGCGCCGGCGTGGAGACGAACTTCCCGCCGCTGCGGTTCACTATGCTGCCCCAGCCGATGATCTCCGCCCCCGCCCGCTGCACCAGTTCTGCCGACTCCAGGATGGATTTGCCGGTGGTCACCACATCCTCTACCAAAATCACCTTTTGACCCGGGTGCAGGATGAATCCGCGCCGCAGTTCCATCGCTACATCCTTGCGCTCGATAAAGTAGGAGAGCACCTCGCGCTTGTGGTGCTTGTTTAGCGCCCGCGCCAGTTCCTGCGCTATAACCACACCGCCCAGCGCCGGACCCAGCACCACATCCGCCTGCGGGTAGCCCATCTTTTGTGCCAATGCTTCGCCCAGGTGTTCCGCCAGCAGCGGGTGGGCAAGCGCCAGTGCGCACTGCACATACATGGAGGAGTGCAGCCCGCTGGAGAGCCGGAAATGTCCCTCCAGGATGGCGCCGGCTTTCATCAGCTCTTCTTTTACCATCTTTTCATCCATCATGCTTCCTCAGTTCTATTCAAGTGAAGTTTATTAATTATCTCGTCTGCGACTTCATCGGGGGTTAGTTCGGTAGTGTCAGCCTGCAGGGGAAACGAATCGTAGTGGGTGGCACGTTGCTTTGCCAGTTCCTGCAATCGGGCAAGCCCATCGCCGGCAAGCAGCGGGCGGGGATAGTCCCGACGCAGGCGCCACCACGCCACCCGGGGGTCAACCCGCAGGCAGACGATCGTGCCTTCACTCTCCAGCCGAGCGCGGACCTCTTTGTCCAGCAAAGCACCACCACCCACCGCCAGGACCGTGTAAGGCAGCAGAACCACTGACAGGTAGAAGCGCTTCTCCCAGAGGCGGAATCCTTCCTCGCCCTCTATGCGGAAGATCTCCGCTACACTGATGCCCACCACCTCTTCTATGCCGTCATCGCCGTCCTGGAATACGCGACCCAACCGTTGTGCCAGTATCCTGCCTACGGTGGTCTTGCCCGCGCCCGGCATTCCCCCCAGCACTATCGGTCGTTCTCCCGCGCTTATTCCCATCCGCCGATGATAGCATGAACCCCTCGGTCTATCCCCGGCGAACCGAAAGGGGGTTGGGAATGTTATTTGCATAGAATCAATATACGCATGAAAAGTGCTTACTAATGCTATAATGCTTGTTCTTAACAGATAATTTGCGATTTTCTGCCGGGAGGCTTTTGTGAAGAGATTTTTTAGAGGTATGACACTGTGGATAGTGCTTCTTCTTTCCATCATCTTGCTTTATCAAATGCTCGGGTTGGGTGGACCAAAGAATCTTAATTTGATTTACAGTCAATTTTTGGATTACCTCAATGACGGCAATATCAAATCGGTGGCTATCACCGATAACCAGATAAATGGCGATTTTATAACCGAGGTGCGGGATAAAAATTCCGTTCCCTATAAATCATTTGAGACGCTGGCACCAGTCATAGATTCCGATTTCGTGGCTCAGCTGCGCACCAAGGGCGTGGAGTTGGAAGTCCGCAACAAAGGCAACACCTGGACCAACATTCTGCTTTCCATCGCGCCGTGGGTCATCATCATACTCGTGTGGTTCTTTATGTTCCGTCAGATGCAGGGAGGCTCCAACCGTGCGCTCTCCTTTGGCAAATCCCGCGCCAAGCTGATTACCGAGGATCGCCCCAAGACCACCTTTAATGATGTAGCCGGTGCCGATGAGGCAAAAGATGAACTGGGCGAAATCATAGAGTTCCTCAAGGACCCGCGCAAATTCAGCCGGCTGGGCGGCAAGATCCCCAAGGGCGTGCTGATCGTGGGACCACCGGGAACGGGTAAAACCCTCTTAGCCCGTGCAGTTGCTGGGGAAGCCAGTGTGCCGTTCCTCTCCATCTCCGGCTCCGACTTTGTGGAGATGTTCGTGGGCGTGGGCGCCAGCCGAGTGCGTGACCTGTTTGACCAGGGGAAGAAAAACGCCCCCTGCATTATCTTCATTGATGAGATTGATGCAGTCGGGAGGATGCGTGGTGCTGGCTTGGGCGGCGGGCACGATGAGCGGGAACAGACCCTCAATCAGCTATTAGTGGAGATGGACGGTTTTGAGACCAATGAAGGTGTCATCCTCATCGCGGCGACCAACCGCCCCGATGTGCTGGATACCGCTTTGTTGCGCCCCGGGCGCTTTGACCGCCAGGTGGTGCTGGATCGCCCCGACATCAAGGGTCGTGTGGGCATCCTGGAAGTGCACACCCGCAAAATCCCCCTGGCCAAGGATGTCAACCTGGAGGTTATCGCGCGGGGAACACCCTATTTTTCGGGTGCCGACCTTGCCAATCTGGTGAACGAAGCGGCGCTACTGGCTGCCCGCCGCGGTTTGGACGAGGTAACCATGGTGGAGATGGAGGAAGCCCGCGACAAGGTGATGATGGGTCCCGAGCGCAAGAGCCATGCCATTAGCGACCAGGAAAAGAAGCTCATCGCCTACCACGAGGCGGGGCACGCGCTGGTAAGCACCAAAATCCCCGGCGCCGATCCCGTTCACAAGATAAGCATCATCCCGCGGGGGATGGCGCTGGGAGTCACCCAGACCCTGCCCATAGACGAAAAGCATACCTACCCCCGGGACTATCTGGAGGGAATGATCGCGCGGGCATTGGGTGGGCGTGCCAGCGAGGAGATCATCTTTGGCGAGATTACCACCGGCGCACAGGACGATATTGAGCGGGCGAGTGACCTGGTGCGCAAGATGGTGACCACCTGGGGCATGTCCGATGTGATGGGACCAATCGCCTACGGGAAGAAGGAGGAGCAGATCTTCCTGGGGCGCGAGATAGCGCAGCATAGGGACTATTCGGAGGAGACGGCAGAGAAGATTGATGCCGAAGTCAAACGGATAATGATGGAGCAGTATGAACGGGCAAAGAAGATTCTGCTGGCTAATAAGGATGCTTTGATCCGGGTTGCCGATGTGCTGATAGAACGCGAGACCTTGACCGGTGAGGAACTGGATTTGCTGCTGGAGGGGAAGGAACTACCTCCACCTTTAAAGAACGACAAGGGAAAGCAAGAAAAGGCATCTGTAGCTGATGAGACAAAGCTTGCCGGAGAGCAGGAAGTCCCACCGGCAAAGGAAGAACCAACCGATAATATTAATGTGACATAGTAGTCCTCAGAAATCCAATGACCGTGCTATCGATAGCATGGCTATTTCGTTTCTTGTATCCTGTTGGCATTCACACAAATCTATCGCATAATCGCGGCATGACTCCCCGTTATCCCATTCGTCCGCTGGTGTTGCGCCACCTGCGCGAGGCACATACTCGCAACCTCGCCATAAGCGTCAACGAGCGCGGTGCTGCCATCATGGCGCCCAAGATGATCCACATATCGTTGTTGGTGGAGGGACTTAGCCGCGCTGCCGCCAATGTCCTCAAGCAGCAGTGCCTGTCGTGCGGGTGTGAAGCCGCAGTGGATAGCGAGGTCATCCTGGGCGGAGAAGGATGCACTGCGGCGATCGTGACCGGCGATTTGCGCCACTTCCGAACTCTGGCATCCAAACTCGTCGGGCAACCCTGGGGCATGGAGGAACTGGGCGCACAGATGCTTGCCTATGCCGAAAGGATAGCCCAGCCGCCGGTCCGCCATATTGTTTGGCGCAGCAAAACCATAAAGCTTGCCCAGCCATTGGTGGTCGCAGTGCTCAACCTAACGCCGGATAGTTTTTCCGATGGCGGTAGTTATCCTACAGTAGAGTCCGCACTGGAACATGCCAAGCACTGTGAAGAGGAGGGAGCAGACGCGCTGGAACTGGGCGGTGAATCCACCCGTCCTGGTGCGGCGCAAGTCACCGCAGATGAGGAAATAGAGCGCGTTATACCCGTGCTCAACCGCCTGCGCCCGGCAACAAATCTTCCCCTCATCGTGGACACCCGCAAGGTGGAGGTTGCCCGCGCCGCGCTGGATGCCGGTGCCGATGCCGTGAACGATGTCACCGCTATGTGTGATGCAACCATGAGGGAGATTGTCGCCCGGGCGGGTGCCGGTGCCATCCTCATGCATATGCAGGGCGAGCCGGGCACTATGCAGCAAAATCCCACCTACACCGATGTGGTGGCGGAGATAAATGGATTCCTGATAGATGCGGCGGAAGTATGCGAACAGGCGGGTATCAACCAAAACGCCATCGTGCTTGACCCCGGCGTAGGCTTTGGCAAGACACTTGAGCACAACCTGGAGATTCTGCACCGTCTGCCGGAGTTGAGCGGCGGGGACTATCCCGTTATGGTGGGATTAAGCCGCAAAGCCATGATCGGCAAACTCACCGGACGGCAGAATCCGCAGGAGCGACTGTGGGGCACGCTGGGTGGGGTGCTGGCGGCGGTAGCCGGCGGTGCGAGTTTTATCCGCATGCACGATGTTTTGCCGGCGGTGGAAGCGCTCCAGGTCTTTTCCGCCATTCAATCCTACGAAAATACTGCTTCATCCCCGTAATTGATTAGTTTCATTTTGGATATTATTTAAGCTACAATTGCCCGGAGGCGCGCCGAGGTTAACATGTTGTTTGAATTCTCATTCCGCTTGGAAGACGCCATAGACATTCTGGTGCTGGCGTATCTTTTTTACCAACTCCTGCGCCTGATGAGCGGCACCCGCGCCTTGCAAATCTTCATCGGGCTTCTCATCGTGATCATCGCCTCGGTGCTTGCCCAAGCATTTAATTTGATTGGCATCAACTGGATCGCCAACAATTTCCGCGCCATCTGGTTCCTGGGCTTTTTGGTCATTTTCCAGCCTGAACTGCGACTGGCTCTGGCAAATATAGGACAGAACCGACTGTTCCGGCTTTTTTCCAACCTGACTGCCGAGGTGATAGAGGAGGTCGCCGGCGCCGCTATGGTAATGTCACATAAACGGCAGGGCGCGCTTATCGTGTTTGAGCGGGATCAGGGGCTTAAGGACTACATTGGCACTGGGGTGTTATTGGAGGCTGCGGTCACCGAGGAGCTGCTGGTCAACATCTTCATGAGCGGTAGCCCGCTGCATGATGGTGCTGCAATTATCTCCAATGGTCGCATTATGTCGGCGGCGGTTATGTTGCCGTTCACTGAGAATCCCAATATAAAGGTTAATCTTGGTGCCCGCCACCGGGCTGCCCTGGGCATTGCAGAATTCTCCGATGCGGTGGCGGTGGTGGTCAGCGAGGAAACGGGGACGATCTCGCTTGCTGTCGATGGGCAACTTTCTGCAGTCAAGGATGATGCCAGTTTGCGTAAGGAACTCTCCAGCCTTCTGATGCGGAGGAGGCGATAAACCTTGCAGGCTAGCCGTAGCCGCTTAATTCGTTTCCTCTTTGATAACCTGGGCATCAAAGTCGTTGCATTGCTGATGGCTGGGGTGCTTTGGTTCTATGCCGTCAGCGAACAGGAGCAAACCAAAACCCTTGATGTTCCCGTGGAGTTGACGGGCATGGAAAGCGGCAGGATACAGGTTGTCGGAAAGCTTCCCGATACTGTCGAAGTTACTGTGCAGGGCAAGGGCAGTGACCTCATCCGCCTGACTGGTGAAGACCTTAGGGCAGACATTGATCTGAGGAATCAACCAGAAGGTGAAGTAACAATGGATCTGAAACCGGAAAATATAGTTGGACCTGCATCCATGCCACTTAAATACACCCGCGTAGAGGGTGGAGAGGGCATAACACTGGGGATTACACGGTTGATGGAAAAACAGGTGAATGTGCGGGTGCGGCACATTGGCTCACCGGCACCGAGTATGAGCTATTTCATCGGGTTCAACATTGCCGCCAATTCACGCGTAACCCTTATCGGTCCGCGCTCGGCGCTTGCTGGGGTTGACTATGTAGAGACAGAACCGGTTGACCTGACCGGGCACGACAGCGATTTTACAGTCACGGTTAAGCTAATGCCACCCAAACCCGAAATTCAGATAGCCGATTTTGATCAGGTTGACCTAAAAGTAAGAATCATGCCCACTCCAACGGTCGTGCCTGCCCCGCCACAGAAAAAGGCTGACGATAAAACCAAGCCCAATCCAACACAATAGTCCATCCAAATAAGCGGGTCTTATCAGCCATTAATCATGTATAATTAAATGGGAAGCTAGGGTGCATTCTTGGGGGTTTTATGATGCTCTATATCAGAATAATGATTTTGCTGGTATTCACCCTGTTGCCGTTGGTGGCATTAGCCGACGATTTGGGCGGTTTTGCCGTAGAGGACACCCGCGAGAAGCAGGACTTGGGCAACATCCGCTCGCTTTTCCAAAAGGGTGAATATGAAAAAGTAATCGCCTATTTTGACAAGTTTCAGAAGGACTATCCCCGTTCACCCAACATGCCCGAAGCAAAGTTCTACCTTGGGCTTTCGCTAATGAAACTTGGCGATTACAAGGAATCGTTAAGCGTGTTGCTGGCGATAATTGCTGCTGCCGAGGAAAATCCACCCGATCAGCTTTATGAAGCAATTGGGATAGATTACCTGAATATCGGGGATTACCCCCATGCCGAGGAGTGGCTGAAAAAGGCGGAGACATCCAACACTGATCCGGCGAATGTCAATTCGGCACTGGGCAACCTCTACTATGCCACCAATGACTTTGCCAAAGCCGAGACTTACTTTAAAAAGGCAGTGGCGCTCAATCCGGAATTGGTGGAGGCGCAAAACAATCTCGGGCTTATCTATATGCGCCAGAAGAAATATGAGGATGCCAAGGAGCATTTCCTGGCGGTGCTTAAAACCGGACAGAAGCTGGAGACCGCCTACTTTAACCTTGGCTTGATCGCGATGCTGGAAAAGGACTACTATGCGGCGGTAAACAACTTTAAACTGCTGGTGACCTTAAACCCCGATATGGCGGACTATCATACGCTTTATGGCAGGGCGCTGGAAGGTCAGCGCAAATATGATGAGGCGCTGGCAGAAGCTGAGACGGCGCTCAAGATTGATCCCAAGCACAAGGGCGCATTAGCTCTCAAACAGAGTGTCACCAAGAAGATGCAAAAGTGAGGTAGATTGCCCCGACTGGGACTAAACATAGATCATATAGCGACGCTCAGGCAGGCGCGGCGGACTTTTGAGCCGGAGCCGGTTGCGGCAGCGTTGATCGCCGAGATGGCAGGCGCGCACGGCATCACCCTGCATGTGCGCGAGGACAGGCGCCATGTGCAGGAACGCGACCTGGAACTGTGTTCCCGTCTTTGCCGCACCCGCATCAACCTGGAGATGGCGGCAACCGTCGCGATGACAGCTCTGGCGCTTAAATATCACCCCGATGTGGCTACACTCGTCCCTGAGCGTCGAGAGGAGGTCACCACCGAAGGCGGATTAAACCTCACCGGCAAGGTTGAGCAAATTGGCAAGTGTGTGGATGAACTGCATAAAGCAGATATAAAAATCAGCGCCTTCATTGATCCCGATAGCGAGCAAATCAAGGTGGCAGGCTCTCTTGGCTTTGACACAGTGGAACTGCACACCGGCGCTTATGCCAACAGCGAGCCGGCAAAGCGCCAATCGGAGTTGGATAAGCTGAGTTCCGCTGCATTTCTGGCGGCATCCCTGGGACTTGCAGTGGCTGCGGGGCATGGGCTGACCTACTACAATGTGAAGCCGGTGGCAACCATTGGGGTGGTTGAGGAGCTAAACATCGGGCATAGCATCATGGCGCGGGCGATACTGGTGGGGCTTAATCGTGCGGTGCGGGAGATGCTCGCGCTCATCACCCTGCCCAATGACACGCCCGATATCACACAGATGTTCCGCACCGGCATGTGAGCAGGAGTAGGCTATTGGGCACGATTAAAAAGGGAATCGGCATAGATATTATAGAAGTTGAAAGAATAGGTAGGGCGCTTACCCGCTGGAATGACCGCTTCCTCAAGCGGATTTTTCTACCGCAGGAACTTGGCTACTGCCTGGGCAAGGTTGGAGTCAATCACCATCTGGCGGTGCGCTTCGCGGCAAAGGAAGCAGCATTTAAAGCGATTGCCCTTCCTCAAGCCGGGTGGCGCGATTTCTGGGTGGAAAGCGATGGTGCAGTCCCTCAGCTTTTCTGTTCTCCCCATATCCTAAAACACCGCCTAAACCTTCAACTGATGTTAAGTTTAAGCCATACTCATAAACACGCTATCGCCGTGGTGCTGGCGGAGTGGGAGGAAGAGGGCTGATATGCGCATCCTAACAGCCGAACAGATGCACTCAGTGGATAGATACGCCACTGAGGAATTGGGCATACCTTCCATCGTGCTGATGGAGAATGCGGCGCGGGGCGTGGCGACCGCCATTGATCTGCGTTATCCCGCAACGCAATACAGCAACATAGCGGTTCTGTGCGGGCATGGCAACAACGGCGGAGACGGGTTGGCGTTGGCGAGGATTTTGCTTGCCCAGGGACGGTTGGTGCATGTAGTTCTGACAAGCGAAAGCGCCGATTTCACTGCCGATGCCGCCACCAACTACGCAATCATGAATAAGCTGCTGGGCGAGGAAGGGCTACTCTATGTCACCGGTGAAGAGCATCTTGATTTGCTCGTGGATGTTCTTACCTGGGCGGACATCATCGTGGACGCGATGCTGGGCACCGGCGCCCGTGGTGGAATATCGGGGCATCTGGCGAAGGTGGCAGAGAAGATACCGGAAGGCAAGCCTGTCATTGCGTTGGATCTGCCCAGTGGGATCTCCGCCGACACCGGCATGGAGGGCATCGCAGTCTCCGCCGATCTTACCGTAACCATCGCCCTGCCCAAGCGCGGCATGTTTGCCACCAATGTGCAGAACAATGTAGGCGAGCTTGCGGTTGTAGGCTTCGGTTTGCCCTTGGTGCTTTTGGATAAAATCGCCCCCGGCGACGACTGGCGCTACTTTACCCGCTATGAAGCATTAGCCAGCGAAGTAGCCATAGAACGCCGCGCAACCAAAGGGCGCTATGGCAGGGTGCTCATCGTAGGGGGAACGCGCGGCATGCAGGGAGCGGTAGCATTGGCAGCGCGGGGAGCAATCCGCGGGGGCGCCGGCACTGCCACAGTTGCCACGACAATCCTAGCGGAATCGGGGTTGCGCCCGCTCTTGCTGGAAGCCATGACCCTGCCCCTGCGCGGCTGGACCGACGATTTTGACGGCGACTGCGTAAAGGGGATAGAGGAGATCATGGGCACCTTTGACGCGCTGGTGGTTGGTCCCGGCATGGGGCGGACTGAAGGCGCCCGTCCCTTCCTGCAGGCTTTGTGGGATTTGCTCAAGCAGACCGAAATCCCTGTCATTTTGGATGCCGACGGCATTAACAACAGCAGCCCCGAAGACCTTGCCCAGCTTGATATACCGATCATCATGACGCCGCATACCTGGGAACTGGCGCGCTTTTTGGGCATCAAAGGAGAAATAGTTGATGCCGATCGTTTTGGTGCAGCAGCCGAGGCAGCCCGGCGCATAGGTAAAACCGTAGTGCTAAAAGGTCGCGGCACGGTGGTGGCAGACCCCGACGGCAGCGGCTATCTGTGCCATCCGGGCAGTCCCGCACTGGCGAGCGGTGGCACTGGCGACGTGCTGGCAGGGCTTTTGGGCGCACTTTGCGCCACGCGAATGGCAAGCAAGGTGGAACAGCGCTGGTCACTGGTGGCGGCTCGTGGAGCCACCATTCACGCGTTAGCTGGTTGCAGGCTCGCTCAGAGCGGTGTAACTCGTGGCTTCCTTGCCCATGAGGTCGCCGACCAAATCCCCGCTGTGGTGGCGGAACTCGCCAATCTGCTGCCAGATCCCACCAGCGAAGTTTGTTTCCTACCAATATAAATGTCATTCATCCGTAAAAAAGGGCAATATGCCTATCTGGTGGAATCCTACCGCGATGAGGCAGGCAAACCACGGCAGAAGGTTCTGGCATACCTTGGGTTAATCGCAGAGATGGATGAGAAACTTAACGAGCTGCGCAAGGAACATCCCGAGTGGTTCAGTGATGCGCCTGTCACAACCAAAACACCAGACGCAAAACCCAGGGTCGTCCATCATCCATCCGTTCCGCCCTGGGATCGCCGCCGCGACTGACTATTCCTCCAACTTTTCCTGTTTAATTCTATCTAGTATTTCCTGCCTTAACTTTAGCTCCTGCCGATTGTTGTATTGAATGGCGGCATCCCCGCCGTTATATATATTCCCCGCATAGAAAGTGATGCCCAGAAATCCCAAAATGCCGGCACCAACATACTGTTTATCCAGATAGCTAAGCACCGCCAGGGTGCCCAGCCCGCCGGTGATCACCAGCGCAGCGGCGGCGTCCCCCCACCTGCCGGAATACGCCTGCCCCGCCCCCGGCAGCACCGCCGATAGTATTACCCCGGTCGTCACATCCTTGCGCGGTATGTGCCTGCCCTTTGCCGACAGCAGCGTCAATTCCTTGCCCAGGGATTTGTAGGTTTCGTTATGTTCGTAGAGCCAGTTAAAATTATTCGCCGCTTCCATCCAATTGCTCTTGCCGGCTTCCGCCAACCCCAGCTTGATGCCGGCTCGGGCAGCCCAGTCGCTGGAGGGATGCTCGCGCTGCACCCAGCGCCAGACCTTGTCGGCGGCTTCGGCGTTGCCGGTCAATAACTCGCAATTCCCCCACAGGAACATTGCCTGTGCTGCATTCTGGTCTTCGGGAAATCTGGTGTAATAGTTGCGGAATTCGTTAATTGCATCAGGATACTTTTTCGCCAGATACAATTCGCGGGCGAGGGTGAAGTGCAGGAGGGGAATCTGTTCCGCGGGTGGGGAGAAGAAGAGCAGACGGCGGCATTCCAAAGCTGCGCCATCATGGTCGCCGCTGCGGTCCAACTCCTCCACGAAGGTGAGGGAACTGGGCGGAATAATAGCACCAGTTGTTAGCTCCGCCGCCCAAAGTGCCGATGCAGTCAGGCAGGTTACCAGTGCGATGCGGGTGAATCCAGCCAATATTCCTCCTCATTAACCTCATAATCCCTCTCCGAGAATCCCGTATCCCGTAACAGCCGACCCGCCGCCATCACCATGCCCTTGGCAAGCCCATAGCTTGCGATGGCTTGGCGAGCGAATTCTGAGCAACTTGGAAGGAAACGGCAACGCGGTCCCATCTGTGGACTGATCAGGTTTTGCCACCCCCAAAGCAACCAATTCGCTGCAAGTGCCGGCGTATTTTGGTAAAATGATGTGTTCTGCCCATCCAGGTCAAGAAGCCTTTCGTCGGTGACGGATGAGGTCGCGGCAATTAGAATCGTAATAAGCTCAATTATCATGGGAAGGTTTTGGATTGAAACAAAAACTCCTTTTCATCTTACTAAATATTAGCATAGGCTCCTTAGTCGGTCTGGCAGGTTGCGGTGGTTACGAAAAGCGCGCCGAAGCCTATTATAACCAGGGGATGGAGCTTTTCCACCAGGAGGAGTTTGACGCGGCAGGACGGAATTTTTCGCTGGTGGCGCTGTCTTTTAAGCATAGCCCACATGCAGACAGTGCGCAGGAATATATTCGGTTGTGCGAAGCCGGAGGCATAGCGGTAAAAGCACGGGACTTCTTTTTTGCGGGGAATTTGTTGGAATCGCGGCGGCTGGCGGAACTGGCACTGGAAAAGGGCAAGCATATGCCCGCGGTGCTGTTCATCAACGGGCTGGTGGCGTATAAGATGGGTGAAGTGGACAGGGCAACATCACTGTTTGAGAGGTTGAAAGCGGAGGAAGGTGCCGGTGACTATGTGGCGTTGGCAATAGCCGCCGGACACATAATCTATCACCGTTACGGCAAAGCACAGGAGATGCTCTTGCGCGTATTTGATCAAACCAAAATCCGCAGTGTAAAGGAACTGGCGCTGAATGCACTGCTTATGGACCGTCTTTTGGCACCGGTGGAGGGGGGGCGCAATCTGGTCTCACTTTTTCCGCCAGATCATCCCGATCTGGCACTGGTGTATTATGTGACCGGAAAATCGTATACCAGCGGTGAGGGGCTAAATTACGATCTGGCGGAGGCGAACCTGCGTCAGGCGTTTGAGCTTGCACCAGGCACCAGGCTTGCCGCCGATGCCAGGATAGCGCTCGCTAATCTCCTGCTGGGGAAGCCTTCAGCAGGTGAGGAGAAAATAAAAGATTTGGAAGAGGCATTGCATTTGGCGCAGAATGCATTACAATATTATCCGGATAATATGGACTATCAATTTATAAGGAACGAGGCGCAGAGGGTTTTAAACCTGATGAAAAGATGAAAGCGGCAAGAATAATCATTGGTATAGGCGGATTAGTCCTGATTACCGCAGGCTGCGAACTGGGCAACCAGCCCGTATACTATGGCGGGGATATTCTGCTACAGGAGGATTTCAACGATTATCAGGATTGGGATCAGCCCGACGATTGGGAATTCATAGATGATTTTGAAGCAAGTAACGGACCATCATCCTGGTTCATCTCCAATACTTGGATTGACTATTACAGTATGGCTTTGCGTCAGCAATCGGATATAGGGGGAGGAGGTTTTGGTAATTCAGCTTATTTTGGAACAGTGGCTTTAGTCGGGGATGAATCGTGGACAGATTATAGTTTTGAAGTTGAATTCTCTACATCTGACAACGATGGGATTGGTTTTGATTTTCGGCGTTCAGATACACAAGCCGGCGGTAAAAGCTATTACAGACTAATGTTCATGAATGACTCTCTAAATGGCGGACCATTCATCAAGCTTTTATACTACAGCTATATGCAGGGACAAACAGTTGTCCTGGCGCAAAAGAATGATGAGACCTATGAACCGGGCGTATGGAATGCAGTCAAAATAACTGTAGTAGGTTCAAGCATTCGTTGCGATTTTAATGGTTCTACCATTTTTAACATAACCGATTCACGACTGACACATGGACGCATAGGATTATTCTGCTTTTGTGAGTATGGCATAGATTTTGATAATGTGCTGGTTACTGCTTTGGATGAAGGATCACCCACCAACGGTAATTCCTTGGTAGATTAAAAAATATTGACCTTAATTAAGGGGATGGAAGCATCCCCTTCTTTGTTATTAGGTCATGGTCGGTTATAATGATAGTGAGGGGGTTGGATGGTCGCCGGGGGCAACCCCGGAGGAAAGTCCGGACTCCATAGGGCAAGGCGCTGGGTAACACCCAGGGGGAGCGATCCCACGGAAAGTGCCACAGAAACTATACCGCCCGGGGCAAAACCCGGGCAAGGGTGAAATGGTGGGGTAAGAGCCCACTGATGATGGAGGTGACTCTGTCATTGGGCAAACCCCGCCCGGAGCAAGGTCAAGCAGGGATAATGGGCTGCCCGTCCGCCCGCGCAAGCGTGGCAAAATCCCGGGTTGACCGCCAGAGATTGCCGGCAACGGCAATCCTAGATGAATGACCATCACCCGCAAGGGGACAGAATCCGGCTTACAAGCCCCCTCATTATCTATCTGGAGGTTGTTTGCGTCAGTTATTGCTGACAATAGCAATAGTCCTGTTAATCTTCGCCGGAGTATATATCGGACTCGTAGAAGGTGGCAACGCGCCCCGCGAGATGATGCCCTATATCGTTGCAGCTTATCTATTAAGCATGTGCATCTGGATATATCTCACATTATCTGCCCAAAGCTGGGGAGGCAGGCTGGGTGGTTTCATTGTCATCGCGGTGGGATGTGTGATACTATATTTCTTTCTAAGAGCAAATTTTTAAGGAGGCATGATGGCTAAGGTGGTCAAAGCAGATCTTATTGGAAAAGGGCTCAGTTTTGGGATAGTGGTCAGCCGCTTTAACGAACTGGTGACGAGCCGGCTATTGGATGGGTGTCTGGATGCGCTTGCCCGTCATGGAGTAGCCGAGGACGATATGACGGTCTATTGGGTACCCGGCTCCTTTGAACTGCCGTATCTGGCATCGCGGCTGGCAGAGGAGAAACGCCACGATGCACTGATCTGCCTCGGTGCGGTCATCCGCGGGGCAACGCCGCACCATGGCTATATTGCCGCTGAAGTGACCAAAGGCATAGCGACAATCTCGCTCAAAACGGGCGTGCCGGTGATATACGGCGTTCTGACTACTGACAATCTGGAGCAGGCATTGGAGCGCGCTGGCAGCAAGCAGCATAACAAGGGTGCCGATGCCGCCCTGAGCGCCATAGAGATGACTAACTTATATAAGCTGGTGGGGAAGAAAACGAAATAACGATTTGGCACACTAAAAATATCGTGCGATTATTTCGGACGATATTTTTCATTTGTATGACCATTCTTTTCACTATGCTTGCCTGCGCCAGTCCAGTGGAAGCACCAGTGGGTGGTATAGTCAGGAATGTGACTGCGACTGCTTACTTTGATAATCCTGGTCCCACCGAAATCCCCATTGAGTTTCAGGTCAATATTACCGGTAAAGATCCATCCGTAGCTCCAACCAGCATTACCGTGGAATATCCAGGACATAATCCCAGGCAGGCATCTTTTGACTATGCCATCTATGATGACGGATTTGGTTATGTTATTGCAGAATACTCCGATCTTTACCCAATTGCAGATCAAACAATGTTGGAGTGCACGGTGCATGTCACTACGACCACTGATCAGTTTGACCGAACAATCCCCATCACGGTGGAAGAAGGTTTCAGCCCATAGCATCCAACTTCGGATAAAGTCTTGTTGATATCTTGGTAGTTTGTTACAATCCAAATCCCCGGGCGGATAGCTCAGCTGGCAGAGCGCTGCTTTCACAGAGCAGATGTCGCAGGTTCAAGTCCTGTTCCGCCCACATCCTGATTCATCATCCAGATCCCGGACATATGAAACTATCAACCACCAATATCTACGACCTGCTGGATCTGCTGGAAACAGTGGAACAGAATCTGCCCATCCGCTATGGAGGGTCATGCCTGGCGTGGGGCGATCAACCACGGCAGAACATAGTGCTGGGGATGGAGAGAGCAGGCGATGCAGGTGATCTGGCGCTGCTGATGCCGCGTCAATTAATCGGGATGGAAGAGTTCGGTTACCGGCGCGGCTATTATTCTCCTCCTCTTATGTGGGAACCGTGCCGGGGCGGACTTTTAAGCGCGCTTGCTGGTGTTTTAAATCTGCAGGATCTTCGTCCATTTCCTCCTTTGGTAAAACTTCCTCAATACAAGCTTGCCATCTATGTGCCGGCGAATAGCGTCAATACAGTGTTGGAAGCACTGGATAGAATCGGAGCCGGCATGGTGGGGAGGTATGCCGGCTGCAGCTTCCTGGCGCGCGGTGTGGGAAGGTTCAAGCCGCTCAGTGGCGCCAACCCCATCATGGGCGAAATTGAGCGCTGGGAAACGGTTGACGAGGTCATGCTGGTTACCCAGGTCACGACAGCGGAACTCGGCTGGGCGATTGCCACAGTGGTTTTGGTGCACCCTTATGAAGAAGTGGTGTTGGATGTGTGGGAACTAGCCGGCGAGGATGAGACCTTTGGCATAGGATTGATGGGCAGATGGACGCATCAGGACAAGGCAGGCAGGGGACCGCGGGTTGGTGATCGTGTAGTGCTCACTCACACCCTGGCGGAAGTTGTTGAGCAGGATTTGCAGCGCTTTGGCATCAACTGGGTGGTGGCACCCACTGGAAGTGCTGAGGTTGTGCCGGATTCCAGAATTAAAGTATGGGAGATAAATGAAGAGAAGTTTTACCACCCCGGATTAAGAATATGGCGGGATATGATTGAAGAGTTATGCAATCTGACCAAAAGCCCGATGTAGATATCCCACCTTTACCACTCCAGCTTGTAAATCACCATCTTCCCATCATCGTTAGTCCAAACCCGATGCCAGGTGGAAGGCAATTGCTTTTCAATCACCCTTCCTTCCTCGTTCATATCCAGCCATTCATCAACACCCAACCGTTCTTTTATCAATTCAGGCGTTACGAATAAATGAGCAGGCTTGTATGCACTCAACACGGCTAGAATCACATCGGGGCGGTCATAAGGGATGGCTAGGGTAGGTCGTCGGTAATACCAGATAATGTTTTCCAGCTTGGGAAAATCAGCGACGGGTTGCCCTGGCTCGCTGTTGGCAATCAGATAGTCCGCAGCGCTGTATAAATCCTTACCCATAGAGCGGTCATCAAACTTCAAAACCTGAGCCAGGGGTCTTCCCATTGGGGAAATTGACAGTAATATCATCAGGATTCCTGCGCAGGTCATCGTAAGTTTACTTGCCTTTTTCCGTAAAATTTCTCTGCTTTGCTGCCATAATTGCAACAATCCGGCAGAACCATAAGCATAGGTAAGCATATAGAATGGAAGCATGTAACGAAAAGCATGAGAATGTGCAGCAAGCCCGATGCAATGTATCCCCAGTATCATAAGGGGCAGTGAATCCTTCCTCCGCTCCCCCTTGAGCAACATCCATAAAAATCCCATTAATGTGAAGACTATCAGCGGTCCCTCGGCATAGCGTTCCTGACGGTGCAAATTGCCCAAAATAAAGGGTTCTATTGCAGCATAGATCCCCCTGCTCTCACGGATAAATATATCAAAGATAGTATGATGGGAGAACCATTCACCAGTTTGTGGCGGACTGCTGCGCACCACCCAGACATTGAAAAAATCCTCGGCATAGATGAAATATGCATTCTGGGTGTAAAAAGGCGAACCGAAAACCTGCCAGTTGCGATACCACCACGGTGCAGCTACTATACAAAAAGCAAGCAACGAAATCAGTACTAGCGGAGCTATTGACAATAGATGTTTAACAAAGCGTTCGAGCCAGCCATCCGTTGATTTTTTACCTTTGCCGCCCCAAAAGAGCAACCAGAGCCATAAACCAGCCAATAAAAAAGACCCGTTAGCTCGTGTAAGATAGGCGAAACCAGTTATAATCCCAAGAATAAAGGCATATCTTAGTTTTAATCTTTTTTGAGGCTGATCCGGCAGCCATGATAGCGCAAGCAGGAAAAAGATAAGAGTTGTGAGTTGAAAAGTAGTTTGTGTATCCAAATTTGAGCCGAACCAGATTTGGGAGGCTGATATCGCACCAACCGCCGATGCCATCAACGCCACTCTGCGATTGAATCGTTTGGATGCCCAGGCATAAAGTAGAACCAGTGCCGCCAGTGAAAGGATTAGCGCTACCGCCTGCCCCGAGCGATAGTTAACACCTCCAACAAAGATGGCACCAGCCACCAGAATTGATGTCAGGGGTTGTTGGTTGCCTTCGGGGTGGGGGATGGGTCCCCAATCTCCCCAGGGACCGAAGTAGGTCCATTTACGTTCGGATTCCCAGCCCCTGCCCTCCAGTAGATTGACAGCCAACTCCATGTTGGAACCGGCGCCGTCACCGGCGGGAAGCGTTGTGCGGGAGATCACCCACAGCCTTAACCCCGCCGCCAGGATGATGACAAGGATGAGGAGCCAGATGGCTTTGCGACGGGGTATGTCAGCAAAGGTATCGGAATTCATAAGGCGTAGATGATACTACAAAAGTGGGGAGGGGACAAGAATGCAATCATCAAGAAGTTCATAGACTACTTATTTCAGATAGTGTTGCTATAATAGTTGGAAACTTAGCTTGATTTGGGGAGAAAAGAAAATGAAAACAAGTTACTCAATAATCCTTCTATTCTTGATTATCAATGCAGGAGCAGTTATGTATCAAATTTGCTCCGAATCTCCAATAGTGGTTTGGACGGTAAACAATGCTGTAGAAAACCAGTGGATTGGGCAGGTATATACGCTGCCCGGCACATACGGAGTGATAGATAGTATTTGGGTGCGAACAGAACCGCAAAACACTTATACACAGTTCGCCTCTATGGATATGGAATTGCGCATTTATAGATACTACGGTTCTCCAGCCTTACTCTCGTATTACCAAATGGTCCAGGTTCCATGGACAACCACTCCGGTTTGGCATCAATTCCCGATACATTATCAATGGCAGACGGCATGGTCAACGCAGATAATGCTATGCGCGGTATCCAAGGTAATGACTTCAACAGAACCAGTGGGATGGAACCGGGAGAGCTTTGCGGGGGATGGACAACTGACAAATCCCAACCCCAACTGGTGGTGGAATGAGACATCTACACAGAGTCAATGGCAATTATCACCCAATTTTGGGGATTGGAACTTCAGATTGGAATATACCGAGAATGTTCCGGTGGAGCCAGAGTCTTTGGGCAGGATAAAATCAGCATATTTATTGAATCAATAAATCAATAAACAAGAGACACGTAAATGCTAGAGCGATGGCTTTCTGATATAATCTATCGTGATTGATATGAATATAAATCTGCCAAAAAAAAAGATAGCCGAGTTTTGTAAACGACATCATATTAAAAGGTTGGCACTATTCGGATCTGTGCTTAGGGATGATTTTACTCCAGAGAGCGATGTGGATGTGCTGGTAGAGTTTGAGCAAGGGCATACACCTGGTTATGCATTCTTTGCCCTGGAGGAAGAATTAAGCAAAATAATAGGTCGCAAAGTAGATTTGAACACACCCGGTTTTTTAAGCCGCTATTTCCGGAATGAAGTTATGAAGGAAGCAGAAGCTGTCTATGCAAAGTGATAAGAATCTCGTAAGACTCAGGCATATCATTGATGCTGTGAACGATGTTATAAGACTCTCTTTTGGGAAGAAGCGAACCGATCTTGAAAGTGATCAGATGTTTGGGCTGGCTATGGTTCGTTTGATTGAGATCATCGGAGAAGCAGCGAACAGTATTGACAGTGACTTTAGGTCAAACTACCCGGGTATCCCGTGGAGTCAGATGATTGCTACAAGAAACAGATTAATTCATGGATACTATGAAGTTGAGAATGATTTAATCTGGGAGATCATTAATAAGGATATGCCGGATCTGCAGAAAAAGCTGAAGCTTATCAAAGTCTAGTATTAGTTCTTCCTAGCGCACCCAGAATCCTTAACCCCGGTCCTGCGGCATCGTAAACCGCACCACCGCCGAAGACAGAGCGACGCTTTTCGCCCCAGTCCCCCGCCAGGTGCAGCGGCACTTGAGCCAGCCAACTTGCCCGCTCGGGGTGCGGCATCATCGCCAGCACATTGCCCGCCGGGTTGCCCACCGCTGCCAGATCGTTTAGCGACCCATTGGGGTTATGTGGGAATCCGTCGGCAGGAGAACCATCTGCCCGACAATATGCCAGCGCCCCCAGATCGTCCAGTACCAGTCGGGATTTCGTCCCCTCACTTGCGGTCACAAACCGCCCCTCGGCATGTGCCATGGGAATCGCCAACACCTCGCCCGGCTCCAATAGCGAGGTGAAAAAGTTCCGCTCCGGCTTCGCCCCCGCCTTCAGGAACACCCAACGGCAGTAATATCCGCTCCGTCCGACCATGTGGTTTTGTGCCAGACAGACTTCAACCTGCCCCTCGTTTAGCTCCGGCACCAAGCCCGCCTCAACCAGCACCTGCGCCCCGTTGCATATCCCCAGTATCGGCTTGCCGGCATCCGCTGCCTTGGTCACCGTCTCCAGCAGGCGGTCCTTGGCGGCTATCACACCGGCACGCACCCGATCCTGGTAGCTGAATCCGCCCGGCAGCACATAGGCGTCAAACTTCTCCAACTCATCGGGGGGCGCATTGTAACGCACGATGATCCCTTCGGAACCAGCGGCTGTTACCGCCAGTGCGGTCTCCTCTTCGCAGTTCATGCCGGGGAACGCCAGCACCGCCACCCTGCGTTTCATCGCATTATCTCCTCCAGCGCTTCCCGCCAGCCTTTAGCAAGGTCGGAAATCGCCTTATCCACAAGTATCTTATCGTGCTTGAATATTCGCAGAATAGGCTTTGCTACTACTTCACCTATCAGCCAGAATTTCGCCCCATTAAACTCTAGCATGGACTGGAAGGGGTCAACATTCTCCGGTGTCACCTCGCAGATAAATCCACCCGTTTCCCCAAAGAGCAGGTAGTCATCCCGCAGGTCGCTGTCTATCTGATCCAAATGGAGGATAGCGCCCAGACCATCTTCCCCCTCCAAGCTGAGGCACATCTCCGCCAGCGTTACTGCCAATCCACCGTTGGAAATATCGTGGCAGGCATGCACCATCCCCTGCTGGATGGCAAGCATCACCCCGGTTAGGTTGCAGCGTGCTTCGGTTGCATTGAAGCGGGGGACGCTTGATCCAAGTTCGCCGGTCATCATGCGCAAATACTCCGACCCGCCCAGTTCTTTTCGGCGTTCCCCCACCAGGAATAAATGCCCACCCGCGCGCTTGAGCTGCGATGTAATCGCATAGCGCACATCCGGTATGATCCCCACACCCACAATGATGGGGGAGGGGTAGATGGAAGCTCCGGTGGCGCTAAAGTTGTAGAGGCTGACATTACCGCTGACCACAGGCAGGGGGTGGGTGGGGTCGGAGAGCAGCCCGATGCCGTTGCAGGCTTCACCGATGCCCCGCACGCCCTCGCTGAGCTCCCAGAAGGATTCGGGATCCTCGGGGTTGCCATAGTTCAGACAATCGGTGATGCCAATAGGCAACGCACCCACCGCTACCAGATTGCGGCAGCACTCCTCTACCGCGGTGGCGCCGCCGGTGTAGGGGTCAATCCGCCCGTAAAACGGGTTGCCATCGCAGGAGAGCGCCACCGCGCGGGGGCAGCCCGGCACCGGCAGGAAGACCCCGGCGTCCGCCTCACCGGGGCGGATCACGGTGCGTCCCTTTACCTCAGTATCGTAGTGGCGGAAGAGATACTCCCGGCTGGAGAGGTTGGGTAGCGCGAGCATCTTGGCGAGCACTTCGCCGAGGTCAGCCGGCTGCGGGAAGTCTGGGTCGGGTGCGGGCTGGGGGCGGGGCTTTGCCTCCCGGTCGTAGCGTATCCCCTCGGTGATGGCTTTGACCGGACACTCTATATAGGTAGTGTCGTCCTTTTTGGCACGGTATGTCTGTTCGGTCAGGGTTCTACCTACCACGGTAGCTCCGGCACCCGGTGTGATGGCGGGGATGCGAAACTCCTGGTTGAAGATGACACAGAACTCCTGCGCGAATGCTTCCGGCACATAAAACAGATAGCGTTCCTGCGTCTCAGCGCAGGCGATGACCTGCGGCTGGAGTCCTGCCACGCTGGTGGGGACTGCACCCAGGTCAACCTCCACCCCAAAGCCGCCGCTTGCTGCCATCTCGGAGCTGGCGCAAGCAAATCCGCCGGCACCCAGGTCTTTGAATCCGATCTTTATTCCTTTGGCAAAACAGCGGTCAATCGCGGTGAGGATGGATACCGTCAGTAGCCGCTTGAGGAACGGGTCGGGGATTTGCACTGCACCCTTGTTGGTTTGCTCATCTTCTTCGTCCAGCACCCCGCTGGCGAATGCCGCTCCGCCAAAGCCGCTGGCATCGGTCGCCTTGCCCACCAGCACCGCCACATATTGCACATCCTTTGCTTCGGGTGGCACTTTGCTGGGGATGATGCGGTCGGCACGCACGATGCCTATTGCGCCCACATTGACGAGGCAATTATCATCGTAGCAATCGGCAAAAACCACATCGCCGCCCAGATTGGGCACACCCAGGGGATTGCCATAGCCGGCGATGCCCGCCACCACACCTGAGATGATCTCCCGGGTGCGGTTGGCGTTTTTGCCATTGGGGTTGCCAAAGCGGAGGGGGTCCAGCACTGCAAGGACATCCCCGCCCATGCAGTAGACATCACGCACGATGCCGCCTATACCGGTGGCTGCGCCTTCGTAGGGCATTACCTGCGAGGGGTGGTTGTGCGATTCGTGCGCGATGACCAGCCCGTAGCGGATGCCCTCCCACACGCCGAAGTCCAGGATGCCGGCGTCCTCAGCGGGACCCTGAATAACGGTGGGACCTTCGGTGGGCAGGTATTTTTTAAGCAGTGCGCGGCTGGATTTATAGGAGCAGTGCTCCGACCACATGATGGCGAAGAGGGTGGCTTCGGCTAATGTTGGCTCGCGACCAAGTAAGGTGACCAGGCGCCGTGCTTCAAACGGCGAGAGGGCGATGGCTTCCCGGCGCAGGAGTTCGGCAAGCTTCTGGTCATCCGGCTCGGAGAAGGGTAGTCTATCTTCGGGGTGATAGGGCATAGGGCGTCAGGTTGGTCGTGAAGGGATATTGTAACAAAGAATTGGTGAGGTGACTAGCTGCTAGATTACCATTAAAGAGGGAAATCCTAGTGCTTTTCAAGTAATCAGATAATAATGGAGAATTTTTTGACAAATCTATACTTTTGCTGTAGAATATTAATAAGGAAAGGAGGGAAAATGAAAAAATCTCTACTTATATTACTCTTGCTGATGGGAATCTCTGTTGCATCCTTTGGTTACCAGGGGCAGTGGGGAACACTTGGAACTGGTCCAGGTCAATTCAATTTACAGGATTACCTGACTTTGGCACCCAATGGCAATGTGTATGTGGCGGACAGGGACAACAACAGGGTTCAGTATTTTGCACCAGAAGGTAGTTATTTGGGGCAGTGGGGAACTAACGGCACTGGAAACGGACAGTTTGACAAACCGGAAGGTATTACCATTGGATTAAACAATTGTGTCTATGTAGTGGATTCGTATAACAATCGGATTGAGGGCTTTACACTGACCGGTTCCTACATGGGACAAATCGGCAGTTTTGGCTATGGTAATGGTCAATTCTACCTGCCAAAAGGAATCGCTTTAGCTCCCAGCGGAAAACTTTATGTGGCAGACACGGGAAACGATCGCATCCAATACTTTGGCGCAGCAAACGGAAGTTATCTGGGTCAATTCTCAAGCACCACTACAGTGCCGTTGAATGGACCAACCGGGGTTGCCACTGCGCCTGACGGGAATGTTTATGTTGTGGATTCACTCAATTTCCGGGTTGTCTACTATACTGCCGAAGGAATCTGTCTTGGACAGTTCGGAGCACTGGGTTCAGGTCCCGGTCAGTTCAGATCAGCGACAGGAATATGTGTTGACCAGAATTACATCGTTTATGTAACGGATTGGCAATCTTATCCTGCCATGCCCAGAGTTCAATACTTCACGGCTACCGGGAGCTTCATAGGCAGTTTCGGAATTGAGAATGGACCACGGGGACGAGCATTTCCGGTAGGCATTGTTTCAGTGGGTAATAGGCTCTATGTCTCCGACTCAAGCAATTGTTGTATTTTATATTACGACAATTACTTAAAGACAGAGCCAAGCAGCCTGGGCATAATACGATCTCTGTATCATTAGTTGAATAAAAGTATAATGAAGGGAGGTTAAATTCAATACACGATCTCGGGTGGCAGAAAAAAACACAAGTTTATTGTCAAAACATACCCGATAATCAGGATTATTACGGCAGTTGTGTTTTCTACAAGCTTTGATACTACAAGATTCGCTTTCCCAGCTTAAGACCTCTAGGAAAACCCTAGGGGTTTTATTTTACCTTCCTAAATGTAGTTGTATTCACTCAAAACTCAAACTCTAATACACCGGCTTCCATATATAATTCCCCGCTTTGTTTATGTAGCCTATCCGGTGCTTGATTTGCACCCTTGCCAACCCTTCCCTATAATCCCACACCTGATCGTAAATCGGCTCTATTACCACATTTCCTGCCCTGTCAATGAATCCCCACTTCCCATCTATTTCAACCGCTGCCAGTCCTTCGCAAAAATTGCCCGCTTTCTTGTAAAGTGCTGATATCACCAGATAGCCTTCGCGGTCAATGTAACCGTAGTCACCTTTTAACTCCACTGCCGCCAGCCCTTCATGGAATGCCCAGGCGGTGTCAAAGTTCGGGGGGACAATCATGGCGCCGCCTTGGTCAATGTAGCCAAATTTGGAACCCACTTTCACGGCTGCCAGCCCCTCGTTGAATTCTATGGCTAGATCAAAGGTGGGACCCAGCACAACTTCACCTTCTTTGCTTATGTAGCCGTATTTCCCATTCCAACACTGGAATGCCGCCAAACCTTCATGGAATGAATCGGCGCTATAGAATTGTGGGGCGATGACTATCTTCCCCGATTTGTCTATGTAGCCCCAGCGGTTATCTATCAGCACTGCTGCCATACCTTCATTAAAGGGTTTGGCAAGATCATACTGCAGTGGAATCTGCACCGTGCCACTCTTGTTGATATAGCCTGACAGTCTGTTCACCCTGATAACAGCTAATCCCTCGGAAAAAACTCCCACTTCACCATAACTCACAGTGATAAGCTTTCGGTTATCTTCATCAATAAAAAAGCACTTCTGCTGGGAATTTATTCTGGCAACCCCGTCGTAAAAGTGGTCCACAATATCGTAGGTGGGCTTTATTACGATATCACCGCTGCTGTTTATAAAGCCACTCTTCCCATTAACATTTACTGGGAACAATCCGCAATGATCGGGCTCCTGTGCCGCTCCCTTAACCACCGCCATAAAAAAACCAAACACCGTGATAATTAATGAAATCATAATCTCCCGCATTGATAATTTCCTCCTTCTTGTCAAAGATATTTCCCCAGGCTGACACTGCCTGTCTAGTAGCAAAAGTGGTGATAATTGTCTTTCTACCTTTATTTAAGGTGTTTGAATAATCCTTCTGGTTATGCGGGTTTCTAAAGTTTGAAATCAAGAAAATATACGGAGGTCTACGATGAAAAGAGCCGCTTTAATAGTACTTTCCTTCATCTCGGTTCTGATATTTTCCCTGGGTAACTTTGGCTGGGCAGAATCACTCCCCATCCAAAAGGTTGATCCCCAGGTTGACTATGGCGATGATCCGGTCCCACCACAAGACGATATTGTGGTGATGGAACCCACCGATACACCCGCCGTCAACCAACAGCCCAGCAAGGATGCCGGCGGGATCTATCACGGCACGCCTTGCCAATCCATGACAGCCGATCTGAAGGTGGAGCGGTTTGAATCGGGCAAGCTGAAGGGCTGGAAGGTCAAACTGCCGGAGAACCTTCCGCTGGCAAGCCCCGCCATTGCCGATGGAGCACTCTTCATAGGCGGCGGCTTCGGCTCCTATTCCTTCTACGCCCTGGATGCCTATTCCGGCAACCTCAAGTGGGCGGTGCGCACAGGTGACGATGGTCCCACCGCCGCGGTTGTGCACAAGGGTCGTGTGCTCTTCAACACTGAGTCGTGCATCCTTTATTGCCTGGATGCCAACAACGGGCACGAGATATGGAACTGGTGGCTGGGCGACCCCCTGATGAGCCAGCCTGGCGCCTATGAGGACAAGGTCTACATCGCCTACCCATCCAACACCGGGCACCGTCTGGCTTGCCTGGCACTGGTCGATGGCGCAGTGGAATGGACGCAATCCATCGTGGGTGAGCTTATCTCGGCACCCGTCATCAACGATGGGGCTGTCTATGCCACCTGCTTGGAGGGAACGGTCTATAAGTTTGACTACGGCAAGGGCGCTCTGGCATGGGTGAAGCAGAACAAAGGCACCAGCGCACCTTTCGTCTATAACGATCAGGTCTATCTTTCCATGCGCACCGAGAAGACCGAAGCGGGCGAAGTAGTGATGCACGAGGGTTTGGGTGGCATGGGCGGCGGTTCCGGCGAGATGACCACTACCACGATGGCAGAGACCAAGGCAGACTATCTTGATATATCCAAACAAGGGTCGGGAGCCGCAGTGGAAAAGCAGGCAGCGCTGGATGCCGCGGTAGGATTCTCCACCGCCCCGGCATCAGCAAAGATGGAGCAGGCGGCGGGCAACCTGGGCGTCTCATCCGTGAGCGGTGTATGGTCGTATCAGGGTAGCCGCCCGGTGATCAAGGATGGGATTAGCTATAACGCGCAGGGCGATAGAGCCCGTGCGGTGGATGTGGGCAGCGGTAGGGTGCTATGGGAGAAGGAATACAAGGGTGCAAATGAAGGCGGCGGCGCCCGTGCCATGACTCCGCCCGCGCTGGTGAACGGCAAGATGATATTCGGCACCTCGGATGGAAAGATCATCTGTCTGAGCGCCAAGGATGGCAAGGAGCTATGGTCGGTTGATGTGGGCTCCCCCGTGCGCTTTACTCCCTCTGTGATGTATGGTCGGGTCTATGCCGGGACCGAGACGGGCTATGTGGTGTGCCTGGAAACGGGCGACAAGAAGGATACCGGCTGGGCGATGTGGGGCGGCAACGCCTCGCACAACGGCTGGCAATTTGAATAGACCCGTGCCGGTTACCCCCAATCGGTGCGGGTTTTGGTGGGGTGGTCCTTCGGGATCACCCCTTTTGCTTACCTCATCCCCAATCCCACATCACACTCGTAATGGTATGGTTAAAACGACAAGCCTCCCGGGGCGGGAGGGGTTAGAATAGAGGTAAGAAGGTATTAGCGGGATTTGAGAGGGAGAGCTGATTCCCTACTGGGCACAAAAGCCCGACCATCGTAATTAGCTCCCCGCGACCAACTTTTTTGAGCCGTTGAGCTCGAATAGATAGTTGTCTTTGATCCCTCTC
>Ga0315280_10002301_pt1 | contig 31180 bp, 29 predicted proteins | sample YL17G06_40_MG_FD_203697 | JGI IMG/M metagenome (GOLD analysis project Ga0315280, IMG submission 203697) | Sediment microbial communities from Yellowstone Lake, YNP, Wyoming, USA - YL17G06_40 | ecosystem: Environmental > Aquatic > Freshwater > Lake > Sediment | place: USA: Wyoming | collected... | reverse complement strand
ATGGTTGTGCTCGGCGTTCGCGCCGGCGGACTGCAGGATCTTCAGGAGGATCTCCGCAGTCGGCGAAGCCAGGTTCTTCAGGATGCCCCGGGCATCGTTGTACGGCCGTCCCCGCACCAGATCGATGAAGCGCCTCGCCTTCCGCGGCGAGACCCTCTTGAACCTACCTACGGCTCTGACTTCCACAGCCGACAACCCCTGTCGTCATGCGCCCGTCGGCCGACCGGCCGGGCGCGCGGCGCGATTACCGTCCCCGCGAGGAGCGCTCCTGGCCCGGATGACCGCGGAACGTGCGCGTGGGCGCGAACTCCCCGAGCCTGTGTCCGACCATGTTCTCCGTGATGAAGACGGGCACGTGCTTGCGACCGTCGTAGACCGCGATCGTGTGGCCCACCATCTCGGGGAACACCTGGGACGCTCGCGCCCAGGTCCGGACGATGTGCTTGGTCCCAGTCGCGTTCATCGCGTCGATCTTCTTCAGCAGCTTCGGGTGGGCGAACGGCCCCTTCTTCAGCGACCGCGACATCCGGTCATCCCTCCTGAGGGTATGGTGCTACCGGCCTCTCCGGCTCCTCACGATCATGGCATTGGACTTGCTCCGCTTGCGCGTCCGGCGGCCGTGCGCGGGCTTCCCCCAGGGGGTCATGGGCGTCTTGCGTCCGACCGGGGACTTGCCCTCACCGCCACCGTGCGGGTGGTCGTTCGGGTTCATCGCGACGCCGCGCACCTTGGGCTTCCGCCCGCGCCAGCGCATCCTCCCTGCCTTGCCGAGCCGGATGTTGGAGTGATCCTCGTTCCCGACCTCGCCAACAGTCGCCCGGCACGCCGCCGGGATGAGCCTGACCTCGCCGGACGGCATCCTGAGGTGGACGAAGCGCCCCTCCTTGGCCAGCAACTGCGCGGACGCGCCGGCGGACCGCACCATCGTCCCGCCGCGGCCCGGCGACATCTCGATGTTGTGCACGAGCGTGCCTAGCGGGATCCGCTCCAGCGGCAGCGCGTTCCCCGGGCGGATGTCCGCGTCCGGCCCCGCTGTGATCGTGTGGCCGATGTCTAGGCCCCGCGGGGCGAGGATGTACCGCTTGTCGCCGTCCGCGTAGACGACGAGCGCGATATTGGCGGTCCGGTTCGGATCGTACTCGATCTCGGCGACCCGGCCGGGCACCTTGTCCTTGTCGCGCTTGAAGTCGATCACGCGGTACTTCCGCTTGCTGCCGCCCCCGCGACCGCGAACACTGAGTTTGCCGGTGTTGTTCCTGCCGCCTTTGCGCTTCAGCGGGCGCGTGAGACTGCCGACCGGCCTCGAAGCCTTCGTAGTCGTCTCCCCGGTCAGGACGGACATCGTCCGCCGCGCCGGCGTCACGGCTCTGAACTGCTTAATCGGCACCTGTCATCACCCCGCCGGTTCCTGGACTCGATCGAACAGCTCGATGGTGTCGCCATGGGCCAAGGTGACGACGGCCTTCTTCCAGCGCGGCGTGTGGCCACTGTGGAAGCGTAGCTGGTGCCTGGGCTTGCCACGGACGCTGACCGTGTTCACCTTCGTGACGCGCACCTTGTAGATGCGCTCGATAGCCCGCCGGATGTCGATCTTCGTAGCCTCCGGGGCCACCTTGAAGGTGTACTTCGAGCGCTCCATGGCGGCCATCGACTTCTCGGTCACAACCGGACGGATCAGAACGTCAAACGGCGTCCGCTCCATCACTCATCCCCGCCTTCACGGGCGCCCCGGCCCCTGTTGGGCGGCGACCCGAAAGTCCGTTCGATGACCTCGATCGCCGGCTCCTCGACCAGGACGGTCTCCGCGTTCAGTAGATCGTGTGCGCAGAAGCTGGGAGCGACCCGCACCTCGACGCCTTGCAGGTTCCGCAACGACTTGTAGGTGCTGGGCCTCTGCTCCGCCATGATCACGATGACCTTGCGGCCGCTCAGACCCATCGCTTCGAGCGCCTTGGCCATCTCGGAGGTGCTGGGTTCGCCAACGGTCAGTGGCTCGACGGCAGCGACCTGCTCCTCGCCCGCCCGGGCCGAGAGGACGGAGCAGATGGCGAGTCTCTTGATCCGCTTGGGCAGCCGGCGCCTCGTCAGGCGCCCGTTGGGGCCGAAGACAACGCCGCCGCCGCGCCAATGCGGGGCGCTCCTGCTGCCCTGACGAGCCCTACCGGTGCCCTTCTGGCGCCACGGCTTCCGACCGCCGCCACGGACGTCGGTGCGGCCGAGCGTCTTCGCGCGAGCCTTCGACTGGTTCGCCTGGTAGCTCAGCACGGCGGCGTGTACGGCAGAGCTGTTCACCTGAACGCCGAACACTGATTCCGGAAGCGGCACACTGCGGCCCGTTGCTTCGCCCTTTGTCGTGTAGACCGTCGCCTGTGCCATCGCTATCTCCTCACTACAGGGCTACTCGGCGCCCAGCGCGGCTCGCACCTCGACGAGGCCGCCGCTCGCGCCGGGAACCGAGCCCGAGACGAGCAACAGGTTGCGCTCCGCGTCTACCCGCACGATCCGCAGACCCTTCACGGTCACCCTGTCAGCCCCCATGTGACCGGGCTTCTTGACTCCCTTGAACACCCTGGCCGCGTCCGTAGCCCCGGTCGAGGCCGGCCTGCGATGGCTCTTCGACCCGTGGGTCATGGGGCCGCGGCTGAACTTGTGCCTCTTGACCGCGCCCGCGTAGCCCTTGCCTTTCGAGACTCCGACGACTTGTACGGCGTCACCCAGCTCGAAAACGGACACGGTCAGCTCCGAGCCGATGCTGATCTCAGAGGCGCCGTCGATTCGGAACTCCCGGAGGTAGCGTCTCGGCTTGCCGGGAAGGTCCGCGAACTGTCCGGCGTGGGGCTTGCTCGGCCGAGAGGTCTCACCGAAACCCACGACGACGGCCTCGTAGCCGTCGGGGCCCTGCTCCGACTTCGTCCGCACGACAACGCACGGCTCGGCCTGGATGACGGTCACCGGAACGAGGTCGCCGGAGTCGTCATACACCTGCGTCATCCCTATCTTGCGTCCGTAGATGCCTTTGAACATCGGCAGTTCACCTTCTACAGGGAAACGGGCGGTCGGCGCTGTGCTGCCGAGAGCCTAGAGCTTAAGCTCGATGTCGACCCCGCCGGGGAACTCCAGCTTGCTGAGCGCCTCGACCGTCTGCTCGCCGGGGTTCACGATGTCGATCAGCCGCTTGTGGGTGCGCACCTCGAAGTGCTCCATCGTGCGGCTCGAACGACCGAGGGCGGTGGGCTTCACGACGCAGTAAATGTTCTTGCGCGTCGGCAGCGGCACGGGCCCGACGAGCATAGCGCCCGTGTCCCTCACGGCCTTCACGATCTTCTCGGTCGACTGATCGAGAAGCCGATGGTCGAAGGCCCGTAGCATGATGCGGATCTTGTTGCCGGTCGGCATCGTCTCGCCCTCTCAACGGCCCGCGGGCCACTCGTTCGGCGCGGCCCGGAACGGGTCCCGGGCCGCGTCTAGAGCACACCTACTCGAGAATCTCGGTGACGACCCCAGCGCCGATCGTCTTCCCGCCCTCGCGGATGGCGAACCGGAGGCCGAGCTCCATCGCGATGGTCTTGCCAAGCTCGACGAAGATGGACACGTTGTCGCCGGGCATGACCATCTGGACGCCCTCGGGCAGCGTGATCTCGCCCGTTACGTCCGTCGTCCTGAAGTAGAACTGCGGCTTGTAGCCCGACTCGAAGTGCCGGTGGCGGCCGCCCTCCTCACGCTTCAGGACATAGACCTCGGACTTGAACTTGGTGTGCGGCTTGATCGAGCCCGGGGCGGCGACAACCTGCCCACGCTCGACGTCGCGCCGCTCTAGGCCGCGCAGGAGGAGACCCGCGTTGTCGCCGGCCTCGCCGCGATCGAGCGTCTTCCGGAACATCTCGACACCCGTAACGACGCTCTTCTGCGTCTCGCGAAGGCCGACTACCTCGACCTCGCTGCCGGTCGTGATGACGCCGCGCTCGATGCGGCCTGTCGCGACGGTTCCCCGGCCGGTGATGGTGAAGACGTCCTCCACCGGCATCAGGAACGGCTTGTCCACATCGCGGATCGGGGTCGGGATGTAGGAGTCCACGGCCTCCATGAGCTCGCGAACGCAGTCACAGACCGGGTCGTTCGGGTCCCCGCCCTGGGCGGCCTCCATGGCGCGGAGGGCCGAGCCGCGGATGATCGGGATGTCATCGCCCGGGTACTCGTACTTGCTCAGGGTCTCGCGCAGGTCCATCTCCACGATCTCGATCAGATCCTCCTCGTCGACCTGGTCGACCTTGTTCAGGAAGACCACCATGGCCGGGACGTTGACCTGCCGGGCGAGGAGGATGTGCTCGCGCGTCTGGGGCATGACGCCGTCGTACGCCGACACCACGAGGATGGCGCCGTCCATCTGCGCCGCGCCGGTGATCATGTTCTTGATGTAGTCGGCGTGCCCGGGGCAGTCGACGTGCGCGTAATGGCGATTGGCGGTCTGGTACTCGACGTGGGCCGTGTTGATCGTGACCCCGCGCTCCCTCTCTTCGGGGGCGGCGTCGATCTGGTCGAAGGTCATGACCTGCGCCAGGCCCTTGTCCGCCAGGACCATCGTGATGGCCGCGGTCAGCGTGGTCTTGCCGTGGTCCACGTGGCCGATCGTGCCGACATTGACGTGTGGCTTAGTGCGCTCGAACTTCTGCTTACCCATTTCTCTCCGTTGCCTCCCGCAGCTTGGTTGCTGAGACACTCATGCAACGACCGCCCCGACGCCTAGGACGTCGGCTGGAAGAGCCCTCGGGCTCTCCCAACTATCTCCTCCATCACCCGCTGAGGAACGTCCTGATACGAGTGGGGCTCCATGGTGTAGGTCGCCCGCCCCTGTGTCAGGCCCCGTATGTCGGTGGAGTAGCCAAACATCTCGCGCAGAGGCACGAAGCCCCTGACACTCCTGCTGCCGCCGGCCGTGGTCGTCAGCCGATCGATCTGCCCGCGGCGGCTCTGTATGTCGGCCATGATGTCCCCGAGGTACTCCTCGGGGGTCACGACCTCGATGCTCATGATCGGTTCCTTCAGGACCGGCGCGCCCTTCTCGATCGCGTCGCGGAACGCTATAGCGGCCGCGGCCCGGAATGCTATGTCGCTTGAATCGACGTCGTGATAGGATCCGCCGAGCAACGTCGCCTTCACGTCCACGATCTGGTACCCGGCTAGGAGCCCGGACTCGCAAGCATTCTTGCAGCCGCGCTGGATCGCCGGGATGTACTCCCTAGGGATGACCCCGCCGACCGTCGCATCCACGAACTCGAACCCCCCGCCGGGCAACGGCACCAGCTCCAGCACAACGTGCCCGTACTGCCCGCGGCCGCCGGTCTGCCGGACGAACTTGCCCTCCCCGCGGGCCGGCCGCGTGATGGCCTCGCGGTAGGCGACCTGCGGGTTGCCCTTGCTCACCGTCACCCCGAAGGTGCGCTCGAGGCGGTCGACCACGATCTCCAGGTGGAGCTCGCCCATGCCGGAAATGATCATCTGGCCGGTCTCGGAGTCGGTCCGGACATCGAGCGTCGGATCCTCTGCCGCCAGCCGCCCGAGCGCCATGATGAGCTTCTCCTCCTCGGCCTTGGTCTTGGCCTCGACCGCAGCCGAGATGACCGGCTCGGGGAACTGAATGGACTCGTAGCTGATCGGCTTCTTGGGGTCACACAGCGTGTCCCCGGTGCCGACGTCCCGCAGGCCCCCGACCGCGATGATGTCACCCGCGTGCGCCTCGTCGAGCTGCTCGCGACGGTTCGCGTGCATCCTCAGGATCTGGGCCGCGCGCACCTTGCGGGCCAGGCGCGGCACGAAGAGCTGGTCTCCGGGCTTCAGGGTGCCGGAGTAGACGCGCAAGTAGGCGAGCTGCCCTACATAGTCGTCTGACTGGATCTTGAACGCCAGGGCCGAGAAAGGCTCATCGTCGGCGGGCCTCCGACTCTCAACGCGGCCTGGCTTGGGCTCACCTTCGACCGGGGGCCGATCCAGCGGTGAAGGCAGGTACTCGTTCACGGCGTCAAGCAGCGGCTGGATGCCCTTGTTCCTCAGAGCGGACCCACATAGGACCGGCACCATTTCGCCCGCGCAGCACGCCTTGCGAATGCCCGCGCGCAGGAGATCGGCCGGCACCTCCCTGCCCTCCAGGTACAGCTCCGCGACCTCGTCGCTGAACTCGGCAACAGCCTCAACCAGCGCCTCGCGGAATATGCCGGCGGTGATCTCAAGGTCCTCGGAGATCGGGATCTCGACAACCTCGGCCCCGAGTTCGTCCGCGTGCCCTAGGCCCCTCATCTCGACCAGGTCGATCGCGCCCTCGAACTCCGACTCCGCGCCGATCGGCACCTGCACCGCCACGCCGCGCGCTCCCAGCCTCTCCCGCACCTGGTGCAGCACGTTGTGGAAGTCCGCCCCCGGGCGGTCCATCTTGTTGATGAAGGCGAGGCGGGGAACTCGGTACCTATCCGCCTGCCGCCACACCGTTTCGGACTGAGGCTGAACGCCGCCGACCGCGCAGAACACGACGACTGCGCCGTCCAGGACCCGCAGAGAGCGCTCCACCTCAACTGTGAAGTCTACGTGACCGGGGGTGTCGATGATATTGATCTGGTGGTGATGCCACTCGCAGGTGGTCGCCGCGGACTGGATTGTGATGCCACGCTCCATCTCCTGCTGCATCCAGTCCATCACCGCCGCTCCGTCATGCACTTCCCCCATCTTCCGAGTGCGGCCGGAGTAGAACAGCACCCGCTCGGTCACGGTCGTCTTGCCCGCGTCGATATGAGCGGTAATGCCGATGTTGCGCACTCTGTCCAGCGGGAACGCGCGAGGCATCTCGAGCGGTCTCCTGTTGGCCTTTGCTCTTGCGGCACTCACTTGCGGACGTTTCCTAGCGCGTCGTCGGGGCGACGCAGTCACTTACCGCCGGCCCGAACGACAGGGTGGCCGGACGGGCCACTACCACCTGTACTGGCTGAAGGCGCGGTTCGCCTCAGCGGTCTTGTGCATCTCATCGCGCCTCTTGCAGGCGCCGCCTGTGCTGTTGGCGGCGTCCATGATCTCGGCCGCGAGCTTCTCGCGCATCGACCTGCCGCTGCGCTCGCGCGTGTAGCGGATCATCCAGCGGATCCCGAGCGCCAGCTTCCGGTCCTCGCGAACGTCGACGGGCACCTGGTACGTGGCGCCGCCGACGCGGCGGGGACGCACCTCGACACGCGGCATGACGTTTCGCACCGCCTTCTCGAAGACGTTGAGCGGATTATCGTTCGTCCGGTCGGCCACGAGCTCCAGGGCGCTGTAGAACACGCGCCGCGCCGTGGACTTCTTCCCGCCCTTCATCATGCAGTTGATGAACCGCGAGATGAGGACGCTCCCGAACACTGGGTCCGGCTCCGGACTCCGATTCTCTGGGGTCGTCTTCCTCGGCATTCGGCATCTCTCCCAGCGACACGCGCCGCTCGCGCACACAGCAACGGCGGCCCACCAAACTGGGCCGCCGCGGGGAAGCTACTTCTTCGGTCTCTTGGCGCCGTACTTGGAGCGGCCCTGCTTGCGGCCCTCCACCGGCGCCGTATCTAGAACGCCACGGACGATGTGGTACTTAACGGAATTCAGGTCCTTGACGCGGCCCCCGCGGACCAGGACCACCGAGTGCTCCTGCAGGTTGTGGCCGATGCCGGGGATGTAGGCCGTGATCTCGTAGCGATTGGTCAGCGCCACGCGGGCGACCTTGCGAAGAGCGGAGTTGGGCTTCTTGGGCGTGATGGTCCATACCTTGGTGCAGACGCCGCGCTTCTGCGGCGCACCCTTGAACCAACGGGCCTCGCGCTTCAGGCTGTTGAACACGCGCTTCAGAGCCGGAGCCTTCATTCGGCGCTTCGGGCTCTGTCTCGGCTGGCGCACAAGCTGAGCAATCGTCGGCATCGCGTTCTCCCGCTACCGGATCGGCTTGCCCGGCCCACTTGCCGGGCGTCTCGCTCTTGACACGAAAAGCCCCTCGAACGATCCGCTCGAGGGGCCACGCCTGCACTGTCGGTTCGTCCTACTTCCGCTCGGAGGCTTGGGTCGCGCCCACTGCTCCTCTCGGTGTAGAGTTCTTCCGATTGTGCACAGCGGAACGACGGCACACTATGCCGCGTCCACGAGTGACGTGCGTCCGACGGGGCCCGTGAGTGACGATCACGTCCGGCCCAGCCGCAGCCACATCCCCATTGGCGCCTCTGGCAGCGGAACCGTTCGCCGGCTCGTGCCAGGCGCATCGGAGCGTCTTGCTCCAGGCGAACAGCAAGGGACTATACACATCCCGCATACGCGGGTCAAGCGTTTTCCCGCGCCCCGGGCGAGAACCCGCGCGCGACGCGACGCCAACGTCACAGTCCGGTGGCGGCCTCGGCGTTCATCATGCCGTATCCGAACTGCGTGTCCTTTCCGACTGCGCCGCGGTCCGTGGCCGTGGTGTCCAGCCGGCTTCCCACGGTCGTCGCGCTCATCCCGTTCCCCGTGCCCATGGCCAGCTCGACCGCCGGACCGGTGCTGGGGAATGCTCCCCTCCGGTCCAGGTTGTCGATGGCGGCCACAGCGATGACCGAGTCGTACCGGGCGGGATAGAGCACATTGTCGCCGGTACCTTTCCCGTTTCCGCTGCTGCCGGCGGCAGCGACGAGGAGCACGCCCGCGGCGTACGCTTTGTCGCATGCCGTGTGGAGCGTCTGGCTCTCACTGGTGCCGCCTAGACTCATGGAGGCGACCCGGATCCGGTTGGCGACGCACCAGTCCAGCGCCGCCGCGATGCCGCTGTAAGCGCCCGACCCGGCGGCGTTAAGGACCTTCAGCGCGTAGAGGCGGGCTTTCGGCGCCACCTGGATCAGCCCTGTGCCATCGTCCATGGCCGCCACGATGCCGGCGCAGTGCGTCCCGTGGCCATTGTCGTCCATGGGGTCATCGTCGCTGTTGGCGAAGTCACGACCGCCGGCATAGTTGCCCGCGAGGTCGCTGTGCGTGTAGTCAACTCTGGTGTCGACCATTGCGACCTTGACGTTGGCGCCACTCAGCCTGTTCGGCAACACGTTCACCGCGACCTCGGCGCCACACCACACCACTTCGGCGTCAATGCGGTCGGCCCCCAGACCGCCGCTTCCTCGCGCGATCCCGCCTGTTGCTTGAGGCCGATCAGGACCTTCGCGAGCCCGTCCGCACCGGGCGCAACTGCCGACTCGGCCTGCACTCGAGCATCACCATCGGCCTGCGCACCGGGCGACAACTGTCCGCCGCATCTGGAGCGAACGTACGCAATCACCATAAGCGGCATGGTCAGAACCACGGCGAACTTGCGAAGCTGCACGTCAAGCATCTCCTTAGGACCCCTATACCCTTACTTCACGCCGGGGTACCATCCTTACCCGACAACGGCGGGGCCCCGGGCCACCACCAACACGGCTGTCTCATCGTCCCTCTCCCCTCGCGACACAAGCAGACCGCACAGTCGGAGCGCTCTAGAACGCCAGGGCCGCGTTCTCTTCGCGTTCAGGTATTGACGCCTGCAACCACTTGGGGTATAAGACTTGGTGTGGAGTGTCAGGTGTGGGATCGGGATGCCGGTATGTGCGCCGCTTATCGCATGTCAGCACATTACCTGCGGCCGAGCTCTACGCCAATAGCGAGCTCGGCCCCTGTTGTTTCTGGGGCCGCAAGGGGAGCGAGGTGATTGTGGCCCCGGTTCAGTGCTCGGAGCCCAGCCGCGATGGCGGGCTCCAGACCCATCGCCGACGTTCTGGCTAGACAGCGGCAGGGATACTGAAGACGGCGGCGTTTCGTCGCCGACCTAACCAAAGTGGGGGGGTACCACTTCGATGAATGCCCATTCGCGTTGGGCGCTTGTGCTTTGCCTTGCCGTCCTGATGGCCGCTACGGCCATGCAGGCCTCGGCCAGCTATGAGTTCACCTACACCACCCTCGGAGACCCGTACTTGGTCGAAGACGCCAGCCAGGTCTATGGGCCGCCGCCATGGTGGAATGTGGCCGACGACAACACCCTCTCGCTCCAGCTCAACCCGGTCTCGGTGGGCGGGGTCAACTACGGCTACGGGATCGCCCCGGGCTGGTGGATCCCGACCGCTGACCCAGTCGAGGGCGAGACCTACCCGAGCGACGGCTGGGCTTGGAGCGGCGACTTCGAGTCATCGACGACCCTGTGGATCAAGAACCGCGAGCAGCCGGACATGTTCAAGGAGATCTGGATCTGGTGGCAGCCCACCGAGATGACCGGACACGCGCAGCTCCTCGATCATGTCCGTCTCGACACCGCGACCGAGGTAGGCCGCAAGGCCGACTTGCTCGTCTGGGATGCGGAGCAGAAAACCGCGTTCGCCAAGTGGATCATCGAGCCGCAGCCGGATTGGGAGACGATCACCTGGTATTCGTGCAGCCATCCGTCCTGCGACCTCTTTGTGGCCGTTCGTTGCGCGCCTGGCCTCCCGGCCTTCGCGCTGGTCGGCGTTGCCCCGGTGCTCGGCATGCTCATCCGCCGTCGCCGCGGCTAGACGTGGGTGGAACCAGAATCTACCCGCACAATCCGAGGAGCCCCGCGGCAACGCGGGGCTCCTCTGTCGTACAGCCGCCTGCCTGTCGACTACCTAAGGGAATACCGGGACGGCAGGTAGGCCGAGGCGCTGCTCGAGCCCGAGCATGATGTTCATGGCCTGGACAGCCTGTGTCGCGGCCCCGCGAGCCAGGTTGTCGAGCGCCGACAACACGATCACCCGCCCGGTCCGTCGATCGTCGAACACCGCTAGGTCACAGAAGTTGGACGCGAAGGTCGCCTTCGTGGACGGACACTGCCCTTCCGGAAGGACCCTCACGAACGGCCTGTTCCCGTACGCCGCGAGGAGCGCGTGACGGCACTCGTCCGCCTCCGACCTGGCTGTGGCGTACATCGTCGCCACGATCCCGCGGGTCACGGGGATAAGGTGCGGAGTGAAAGACACCAGGACACCGCGGCCGGCGGCCTCCGAGAGAGCCTGTTCGATCTCCGGCGTGTGCTGGTGCTCGCCCACGCGATAGGCGGCCATGCTCTCGTTGAGCTCGGGGAAATGGTAGGCTAGGGTGTGCCGCGCTCGACCCGCGCCGGACACCCCGGACTTCGCATCCACGACGATCCCTTGCGGCTCGATCAGCCCCTCGCGCAGCAGCGGGTAAAGCCCCAGGATGGGCCCCACGGGGTAACACCCAGTGTTCGCCACGAGCCGGGCGACGCGGATCTTGTGCTCGTGGAGTTCCGGCAGGCCGTAGACAGCTTCCGCGCACAGTTCGGGCGAAGAATGCGCGATCCCATACCATTCCTCGTAGACCTTGGGGTCGCGGAGGCGGAAGTCCCCCGATAGGTCGATCACTCTCTTGCCGAGCCCGAGGACGATGGGGGCCCACTTCATGGCGTCGCCTTTCTGCATCGCCATGAACACCACATCAGCCTCCCGCCCCGCTTCCTCGGGGTTCTCCGGCCTGCACACGAGCTGCGTCAGACTCCGCAGCCAGGGGCACGCCTCGGCCAGCGGACGCCCGGCGAATGTGTTCGAGCCGACCCACACAAGCTCCGCCGCCGGGTGTGACAGGAGGCATGAGGCCACGCCAACGCCCCCGTACCCCGTCGCCCCGAGGATCGCGACACGCACATTATCGGCCATCGTTAGGCTCTCCACCCTCGACTACGACGCTGTCCAGGATGCCGACGGAGGCCACCTCGACCTCGAGCAGCCCCTTATCCCACGACCACGCCAATCCCGCCATCGAGGGTGCCAGGTAGACGGCCCGCGGCCGACGCTCGGCCCGCACGCACAGGCGGATGGGGCCGGCAGGCGGTACCTCTTCCACGGTACACTGCTTCGGCGTCGTGGGGTGTGCGCTGCCCGTGTTCACAAGATGCGCGATGAGCCGTCCCGGCTGCTTCCGCAGTACGAGGTGGACCCTTGCGGGGGCCTCCATCTCGACCGTGAACTCAGGCGCGAGGGCCTGCAGCACGGCCCCAACCAGCTTGCGCGTCCGCGGGTAATGTGTCGCCGCGAAGTGCCCAAAGACGGGCAGGTGGATCGCCGCGACAGCTCCCCGCCCCACCCTCCTTAGCGTCACTGCCGGGAACTCCGTCTCGTCGCGCCCGGGCTCCTGCTGCCGCATCACCATCGCGACAGCCTTGGCGTCGGCCGCGCGGACGGGCCTCCAGGGCCCGCTGACCGTGGTCGCCTCTCCGGAGACCTCGACGTAGACGAAGCCGTCTCTCGCAGGCCATGCGGCTGCCACACCGGCCAGCCCAGCCAACTCATCCGCCACAGCCGGACCTGAGACGATCACCTTGCCCCCATCAGCCACGTACTCGGCCAGCGCCGACTTCAGGTCATCCGGGAGCCGGGTCTGCTCGGGGATGACGACCAGCGCGTAGTCGCCGATGCGCTCGACGAGCCCGCGCTCATTGAGCACATCGACGCTGCAGTGGTTCTCGAGCAGAGCGTCGAGCGCTCCCCGGACGGGCGCCTGCGCTCCGGACCAGTCCGACATGAGGTGCACGCCGGTGTGTGCGTGGAAGTGCTCCGCCGAGAGCAGCACCACGGCCTGCGGGACCGACTCGGTGCGTTGGCACCATGGCTGGCGAGCCCGTACGAAGCGGGCCACTTCAGCCATCACGTCCTGTTGCCAGCCGGTCAAGTGCCCGGACCTCTGAGGGGTGTTGTAGATGCTGATCGCGCCGCCAAGAGGGATGACGCAGGCGGCTTCCTGGCAGAGCTGGGCGGCCGGCTTGAACGTCCACCCAGTCATGCCCTCCTCGCCCGTCGTGAAGCCCCATGCCATCAGGTCCCAGTGGAGGCCGCGCCCGGCCATGAATCGCGCCTCCAGGGCCGCCGGGCTGAGCGCCCACCTCCAAGTGAAGTCGCCGCTAAGGTAGTCGACGGGAGCCCCGATCTCATCCGGATGCCCAACAGTGTACGCCCAGTTGCTACACACCAGACAGGACGGCTTGCGTGCGTGAACGGCGTCGGCGTAGCGCCCAACGTGATGCTCGAACAGCCGCCGGTGGAATGCCGCCCACTCGTCCCAGTGCGGCTTCCCCGGCTCCTCCGGGACGTCCGAGACCCCCGTCTCTTGCGCGAAGCGCGCCTTGCACCGCTCGCAATAGCACGGAAACGTCGCCCAGTTCTCACCGTCCACCCAGAAGCCGTCGACGTCGTACTTGTCGATCAGCTCGATCATCTGTGGGATCATCAGCTCATCCGTGTACGGGCTCAGGTTGCAGGTCGCCCCAATGCGTCCGTCCGGCTTGCCGTCGGGCCCGACGCGCGCCCAGTCGTGATGGAGCTCGATGGCTCGGCTGTCCCACACGCCCGAGTAGTGCATGACAAGGGGCAGGCCGAGCTCGCGCGTCACGTCGCGATGGATACGCAGCGCGTCCTTTACGATGCCCGGCGACGGGCTGCCCACCTCGGTCGGCCAGCTCGTGTACCCGGCGTGGCCCTTGCAGTCGCACTGCACCCAGTCGGGCCTCACCTTCAGCAGTTCGGCGCGCAAGTGCTCGTCGGTCAGGTCGGCGCCGAGCTCAGTGTCGGTCGCGTTGGCGTGCAGGTCGTAGTGCAGGCCGAAGAACACATCGAGGTGCCAGTTCCGTCCGGGCTCGTTGGCGTTCCAGTCGGTGGGGTCGCGCAGCATCCGAGAATCCTCTCGCCCAGGTCGCCGGAGTCACAGCTTCACGACGGTCACGCCGTCCCCGCCCTCGTTCAGTGGCGCGTCGTGGAACTCCTTGACCACCGGCAACTGCCGTAGATGCCGCCTTACCCCTTCTCGGAGCGCGCCCGTGCCCTTGCCGTGGAGGAGCATCACGCGCTCGTGTTCCGCGAGGGCCGCGTCGTCGAGGAACTTGTCGATCACGTCGAGCGCCTCGTCGACCGTCATGCCCCTGAGATCGAGTTGTGTCGGCACCGACAGGGCCTTCCGGACCTTGATGACGCCGACCTGATCACGTAGGTCGCGGTCCGAAGTGCCCTCGAGCACCTCCAGGTCGGCCAGGTCCACCTCGACCTGCAGTCCCCCGGTCGAGACTCTGACCTTGCCGCCCTTGGGCTCGTCGACGACGACCCCACGCTTCCCGCCGAGTGAGCCGACCCGCACGGAATCACCCTCGCGCACCTCCGGCAGCGGCTCAGGTTCCACATTGGGCTCGAGCTCCTGCGCGCGCTCGCGCACCAGCGACTCCAGCGACTTCAACTTGTCGCGCGCGGCCTGGGTACCGCGCCCCTCCTGCTGTTGGGCCCGCAGATCGCGCAACGCCTCCTGGGCCTCCTCCTGGGCCAGCCGGACCAGCTCGGTCGCCTCCGTGATCCCCTCCCGGCGGAGCCGTTCCCGCTCCGCGACGAGTTCCTCGCGCTCGCGCGTCAGCGCGACGCGCACCCGCGCGCTCTCGCTGGTCTCACGCTGAAGATCAAGGCGATCTCGCTCGTAGCGGCGGCGCGAGCGCTCCAAGTCTGAGACCACGCGTTCCACGCGGACGGCGTCGTCGCCGATCAGCTCCTTCGCCGCCTTGAGCACATCGCTGTTGAGCCCCAGCCTGGAGGCGATCGCGAGAGCATTCGAGCTGCCCGGCACACCAATGCGCAGGCGATACGTCGGGGCCAGTGTGTCAGGGTCGAACTCGACGGAGGCGTTCTCGATCCCTGGCTCGGAGAGCGCGAACGTCTTCAGGGAGTTGTAGTGCGTCGTCGTTAGCACCAGGCTGCCCCGGTCGCGCAGGAACCTGAGGATGGCCTGTGCGAGTGCTGAACCCTCGCCCGGGTCGGTGCCGGCCCCGATCTCGTCCAGAAGCATGAGGGTGCCCTGGCGGGCCCGCTTGCAGATGCGCGCTATGTTGCCGATATGGCTGGAGAACGTCGAGAGGCTCTGCGTGATAGACTGCTCGTCGCCGATGTCGGCGTAGACGCCCTTGAGGACGGGCAGCTCACTGCCCGTGTCCGCGGGAATGTGCATCCCGCACTGCGCCATCAGCGCGAGCAGGCCCACCGTCTTGAGGGTCACGGTCTTGCCGCCGGTGTTGGGGCCGGTTATGAGCAGGACCGCGAACTCCTCGCCTACCCACACATCTATCGGCACGATCGCATCCGGCGCGATCAGCGGGTGACGCGCGTTGATGAGCCTCACGCGGCCTTCGGGGCTCACGACGGGCTCGACCGCGTCCATCCTGCGCGAGAGGCGCCCGCGTGCGAACACGTAGTCGAGGATGCCGGCGGCCGCCAGTGATCCGAGAGCCTCTTCCGCGACCTCGCCGACCTGTGCCGACAGCTCGCGGAGGATGCGAGCGACCTCCTCTTGCTCCGCTGAGATCGTCTGCTGCAGGAGGTCCCCGTCCCCGACCACGGCGTCCGGCTCGACGAAGACGGTTGCGCCGCTGCTCGAGATGTCGTGGACGACCCCCGGTAATGACCGTCGAGACCCGGCCTTGACCGGCACGCATGGGCGATCACGCCGAATGGTCACGATCCGGTCCTGGAGCACATGGTCCATCCCCGCGCTCGCGACGATGGAGCGCATCCGTTCCTCGATCCGCTCCCGAAGTGACCGGATGCGGCCCCGGAGCTTCCGCAGGTCGGGACTGGCACCGTCCGCGACCTGCCCGTCGTCGTCGATGACGGAGTCGATCCGCCGCTCCAGGGGCGGGAAGGCAGCCAGCTTGTCTTCGAGCTCAGCCAGTCTCGTGAACTCGTCCGGATCGCACTCGCGGAGCGCTTCCTTGAGGCGCCTCATCCCCCTGAAGCACGCCGCGACGGCCAGCAGCTCGGTCGCGGACAGCGCCGAGCCGATGCGCGCCCGATGCAGGTGGTCCCGGACGTCGGAGATACCGCCGAACGGAGGCGCGCCGTCCGTGTCGAGCACGCGGCGCGCCTCGGTCGTCTCCGCCAGCCTGTCCGCGACCACTTGGGGCGTGCTCGACGGCTTGAGCGCCTCGGCTCGCTCTCTCCCGAGCGAGCACGCGCACTCGCGCGCGAGCAGCTCCCTGATCGCGGGCAGTTCCAGCTTGTCCTGTGTCTTCGCGTCCATGCAGGGGTGTGTTTGCCTGTCGAGGCCGGAACCGGACGGCGCTGGACCTACGCTCGCTCCGCCAGAGCCTCCTTGAGGCGGGTGATGGTGTACAGCGACTCGACGTCGTAGCCGTCATCGCGGAGGGCATCAGCGCCGCCCATCTCGCGGTCTACCACGAACAGCACCTTCACGACCTGCGCTCCCACCGCCTCGGCGCCCTCGATCGCCATCCGCACGCCGCCGGCCGTGCTGACAACGTCGTCGATGACAACTACCTTCTGCCCGGGCTCGAGCAGAGGACCCTCCACGCGCTTGCCGGTGCCGTGGTCCTTCTTCTCCTCCCGGACGAAGAAGGTGGTGATCGGCAGTCCCCGCTGGAAGGCCCTGACCGCGATGGCGCCGACAATGGGCACCGCCGATACGGTGGGTCCGCCGACCGCGCTCGCGTCCGTTCGCTCGACCAGATCAAGCAGCCTGTCGGCCATTAGAGTGACGCCCTCCGGGTGCAGCGCCAGCACGCGGAGGTCGATGTAGTAATCGGACAGCGCGCCCGATCTGAGAGTGAAGTGCCCCTCGCGGTATGCGTCGCGCAAGATGAGCTCTAGTAGTCTGTCGTCACTCATGGCCCGCCTCCTTGGCTTGTCTACTCAGGGCCGTCGGCTTCACGCGGTACAACACACCTGTCGGCGTCTCCTTGATCGTTGTAAGGACCCCGGCCTCGCGCAACGGCCTCATCAGGGACCCCGCCTGGTCAGTGCCCTCGTAAGTCGGTCTGGCGTAACGCTTGTCGACAAGTGCGGCGGTGATGCCGCGAGCCCGCCACGCGGCCAACAGGTCGCCCGGCAAAGCCATCTCATCATACCTCAGCAGAGCGTTGTGACCGTAGTCCGCCCACATGTACGGGACGTCCAGGTAGTAGCCGCGTGGCTCCCCGTACAGCGCGATCTTGTCGCCGGGACCGAGGGCCCGGTTGGCTGCCTCGAAGAGAGGCATCTGCTCGAAGCCCCGGCGGATCGCCTCTTCCCGACTCACCGTGCCGACCGCGGGCCCGATCTGGGCGGTCCACATCACTGCGCTCGCGGCAAGGCAGGCCGCTGTCGAGCACAGCAACAGCCCGCCCACCAGACGCCTGACGACGGCCGGGCCGGCGGCGAGCGCCTCAGCTCCGACGGCAACCGGTATCGCGCAGGCGACGAGCGTCGGCAGGAGGTACCTAGTGAGCTGCGTCGTGAGCCACCACGCGCACAGGCTGAAAGCGGCGAAGGCCAGTGGCAGGCCCAACCAGGCCCGCAACGGCCTGCGCAAGGCGACCGCGGGCAGCAGAGCCAGGAACAACGGCCCCACGAGGCCGATGGTCATCGGACGCTCCCAGAACACCGTTCCATCGAACGTCAGAAACAGCGGCACGAGCGGGATCCCGAGCCACGGGGCGGGCAGCCCCTGCCTGAACAGGGCGGTGACAACTCGGCTCACGGGCCCGGGCGGCTCCGGGCGAACCGCTGGTCGCGCCTGCCGTTCGAGGAAGCTGGTGGGCCGGTAGCCATTGGCTTGCGCCTTACGGACGACGCCGCCGAGGCCGTAGGTCTTCTGGTCCAGGCGGTACATTCGGGCGCAGTTCTCGTCCCAGTCCGCTCCGCCGAAGATGCTGTACGCGTACGGGTAGACGGGGTTGCCGGTGTACGCCCACGACTTCAGATACCACGGGAACGACACCACGGCGGCGAGCAGTCCCAGCCCCAGCGCTCCTCGCCAGTCGAACCGCCGGAGACGCAGGGCGTCGAACGCCACCACAAGAAGCGCGAACAGCACCGCCACGCCGCCGAGCACCTTGGTCGCCATCGCTGTGCCGCAGGCGACGCCGCACAGCAGAAGCCACCGCCGCCGGCCGTCTGAGCTGTCGCGGAGCCATTCCACGAGCATCAGGATGGCCAGCCACTCGCCCAGGGCTACTCCCAGGTCAACGTAGGCCGTCCCTGCCTCCCACACGATCGGCGGCAGGCACCCTACGATCGCCGCGGCGACCGCCGACACTCGACCCGTCCTGTCATCCGCGAGCCTGCGCGCTGCGCCGGCCACGGACGCTATCAGCAGCAGATAGACGAAGAGGTGGAAGCTCTTCGCCATGCTTTCCGATCCGAAGGCCAACCCGAGCATGTAGAGCATCTCAAGGTTGAACGGCGAGTTCGTGTGGTGGTCGTACTCGATCCGGTAGATGCTGCCCGCGGACAGGTACAGCTTCGGCGCGGCAAGATGGTAGGTGAGGCTGTCGTACTCGTTCGTTACCGGCGGGTTGAGAGCGCCTGTCACCGCGAAAACCATTGCGAGCGCCACGCACGCCCACAGCACGGTGCGCAGGCCGGCCCACCGTGGCCGGCGGACGAGCTTCGCGGCGTCGCTGAGCGTGTCCCGGCCGAGCCAGACGCCGATACCGACGAAGACCAGCAAGACGCCCAGAAGCACAGGCCACGCCAGAAGCCCCAACAGTCCGACCGCCAGCACCACGTACGCCAGTAGCGTCAGACCGACCCAGGAGAACAGCGCCCAGCGCTCACCCAGGCTCAGCGCGTCGCCCACCCAACGTCCGAGCAGTGTCCGACCCACGCCCACCGTCGAGGCGCAGACCGCAAGCCCCGCGAGCAGGCCGAGGACCGGCGGCATCACGGACCGCCCCCAATGAGAGAAGACACGGCCGCGAGGAGCGTCTCGGCCGTCGTGGGTTGGAGGAGGAAGATGACGACAACGGCAACGGCCCAGACCAGCAGAAGAGTCTGTGCAAGGGTGACGCTCTGCGGCCGCCGCGCAGATACCGGCCGTGGGGCAGCCGTCTCGGCTGCCGCCCGCAGGCGGGACGCCTGCGCCACAGGAGGCGTTCTCGGGCCGCCACGCTTGCGGCTCATCCGCATCCCCAGTCGTCGTCAGGCCGGACGAGCCTCACGTCCGGCGGCTCCGTCTCGTCAGGCACCCGGATGACAGCCACCTGCCGGCCGAGCGGCTCAGGCGCTACTGCGGCACGGGCGCTCACGATGGCGCACCATCCGACATGATCGTGCCCGCCGAGGACAAAGTCGATACGCGGCACAGTCTCCAGGACGCGCAGGTCCGTCTCCTGCCCGAGATGCGACAGCACCACCACTAGCTCGCTGGGCTCGGCGTCCGAGACCGCTTCCGTCAGAGAGGCGACCGGATCCTGGAACCTGAAGCCACTCAGGCCGCGCGACAGGAACCCCGCGGTCATGTCGCGGAGCGCGCCCAGGACTCGTACCCGGCGATCTCCGACCAGCAATGTCACCTGCGACCGCACCGGCACCCTGTCGGGCCTCGGGTGTGTCATGTTCGTGCAGACAACCGGGAACCGCGCGCGGCTCAGTTCCCGTCTGAGGGCGGGGGCGAACAACTCGAACTCCCGGTTCCCCAACGCCATCGCGCTACACCCCGCGAGAGACATCCGCTCCAGGGTACGCTCCCACCTGGTGCCGAGCGTTATGTTGGGGGCCGCCAGAGCGTCCCCGGAGTCGACCCACACCGCGTTCTGACAGCGCCGGAGGAGCACGGAGGCCGCCTCGATCGCGCCGTGACGCCTGTCACCGTGGAGATCGGCTGTGTGCACGATGGTGATGGTGCTCATACACTCTCGCCAGGCGACTCACACTGTGCCACCACGTGCTCCCAGAGCCCCTGACCACGCAGAATCGCCTCGACGGCCTCTCGGACCGCTCCTCGACCGCCCTGCGCCACGGTCACCGCGTCGGCCGCGTCCTTCACCTCCGGCACCGCATCCGCGACGGCAATGCCCAAGCCGGCCAGCTTGAGAGCCCCCAGGTCGGGCAGATCGTCACCGATGTAAGCGACCGACTCGGGCGGCAGTTCCGCCTGGTGGCACACGTGGGCAAGCCCCTCGCGCTTGTTCGCGCATCCCGTCACCAGGAATGTGACGCCCAGTTCCCTGGCCCGCTGCTGAACGGCCGGCGACAGGCGGCCCGTGACTATGGCCGTCGTCAGCCCAAGCTTCGAGGCCCACTTGACCGCGAACCCATCCTTGACGTCGAAGATCTTGATCTCGTTGCACTCAACGCCGGAGCCGGTAGGCGACCAGATGATGGCGCCGTCCGTCAGCACGCCGTCCACGTCCATGGCGATCAGTCTGACCGCACACAGCCGTTCCGGCTCCAGTTCCGACACGACCCGCATACGGCACACCTCACGGCCTCCCAAGCCACGTGGCCACGGAAGCGAGCGCCAGGCTGACCGTGTACAGGATAAGCACCGCCTTGCGCTGCTCCGGCACCCGGCTCAGCACGCGGTGGTGAATGTGCCCCCGGTCGGCTTCCGCGAACGAGCGCCGCGCCAGCAGCCGTCTGACGACGGCCCAGGCGGTGTCCGAGAGCGGCAGCCCGAGCAGCACGATGGGGCACAGGTAGAGCAGCGTCGACTTGAACGCACCCAGCACGGACAACCCGCCGAGCCATAGCCCAAGCAGCAGTGCTCCACAGTCGCCCATGAAAACGCGGGCCGGGTGGAAGTTGTACCACAGGAAACCGAGACACGCGCCCACCAGCGCGGCGGCAAGCACCGCGACATCGTAGTACCGGTCATAGTACGAAGCCGCGGTACCCCTGGCCGCCAGCCACATCATGGCGATGGCCAGGAACGTCGCTCCCGCGATCGCGCTGACCCCCGCGGCGAGCCCGTCAAGGCCATCGATGAAGTTGATGGCATTCATCACCGCCACGAGCCACAGGGCGGTAAGCGGCGCCGACCACCAGCCGAACCTTATCATGTCCGTCGAGTACGGTGGGCTGATCTCCTCGATCCGAACTCCGGCGGCCCACACCCCTAGCGCGACCGCGATCTGCGTGATCAGCTTGACCCACCAGCGCGTGTTGCGCGCATCGTCGATCGCGCCGGCGATCGCGACACAGAGCCCGCCGATGGCAAGCCCCATGGCGCTTCGCGACACACCATGCACCAAGGCCAGCCCGGCGGCGATCCCGGCGAGGATCCCGAAGCCCCCCAGGTACGGAACCGGTCGACGGTGCACGCCGCGCTCGGTGGGGTGAGCGAGTATCCCGCGCGCTACGGCGCAGCGCATCGCCAGGGGTGTCACCGCCAGCGACGCCACCAGCGCAACGAGAAGCGCCGCACCGCACCGCAGCGGAGGCTCCCAGAGCATGTCACGCCGCCTCGCACGTCCCCGCTACGAGAGGGAAGCCGTCAGTGAGCGATCGCACGGCCTCCCTCACGGCCGCCAGACGGGTCGAGTCCCCGGCCGATCCGAGGGCGGTGTCGATGCACTCCGCGATCCGGCGCATCTCCGCAGGCCCCATGCCCCGAGTGGTGACAGCCGCCACGCCGATCCTGACGCCGCTGGAGATCCACGGCTTCTCCGGGTCGAAGGGGATGGCATTCTTGTTCACGGTGACCCCGGCCTCGCCCAGCGCCTCCTCGGCGGCCTTGCCGGTCAGCCCCAGCGGGCGAACGTCGACGAGCATCAGATGATTGTCGGTGCCACCGCTGACGAGCCGGTGCCCGGCCGATGCGAGACACTCGGCGAGGACGCGCGCGTTCTCCACGACGGCCCGAGCGTATCCCGCGAACGAGGGCGCCGTCGCCTCCTTGAGGCAGACCGCCTTGGCCGCGATGATGTGCATGAGCGGGCCGCCTTGGATCCCCGGGAGCACCACCTTGTCGAGCTGTTTCGCGTGTGTCTCCCTGCAGAGCACGAACCCCCCCCGCGGCCCCCGGAGCGTCTTGTGCGTCGTGCTGGTCACGAACTCGGCGTGGGGAACGGGGGAAGGGTGCACCCCGCCGGCGACGAGCCCCGCGATGTGAGCCATGTCTACCATCAGGAGGGCCCCGCACGCGTCCGCAACGCGCCTGAAGGCCGGGAAGTCGATGACCCGCGGATAGGCGCTCGCTCCGGCGACGATGAGCTTCGGGCGATGCTCCAGAGCCAGCTTCTCGACCTGGCCGTAGTCGATCGTCTCCGTCTCCCTGTTCACTCCGTAAGGCACGAAGTTGTAGAGCTGGCCGGAGAAGTTGACCGGCGAGCCGTGAGACAGATGCCCACCGTGAGCCAGATCCATGCCGAGAACCGTGTCGCCGGGCCTCAAGACGCTGAAGTACACGGCCATGTTGGCTTGAGTGCCCGAATGGGGCTGCATGTTGGCGTGCTCCGCTCCGAACAGGGCGCGTGCCCGCGAGATGGCCAGCGACTCGGCAACGTCGACGTACTCGCAGCCTCCGTAGTACCGCTTGCCGGGGTACCCCTCGGCGTACTTGTTCGTGAGCACGCTACCTTGCGCGGCGAGGACGGCGTCGCTGACGTAGTTCTCCGATGCGATGAGCTCGAGGTTGTCGAGCTGCCGGCGCAGCTCATTGTCGATAGCCTGCGCGATCATCGGATCCACCACGGACAGCTTCTTCTCCGGGTTGCTCACTCCGCGGCCTCCCTACTCATCGCGCTCGCGATACGCCTGCAGTGCCTCTGCTCACCCGAGAAAGGCGTCGACAGCCAGGCCTCCAGGATCTCCTCGGCGGTGCCGAGGCCGACCACGCGCCCACCGAGGCACAGCACGTTAGCGTCGTTGTGGAGTCTGGACATCTTCGCCGAGTAGGTGTCGCTCACCGCGATCGCACGAACGCCCCTGACCTTGTTCGCGGCGATCTGGGAGCCGAGGCCCGTGCCGCAGCAGGCGATGCCCAGCTCGGCACGCCCCTCCGACACCGCGTCGGCCACTCCGAAGGCGTAGTCGGTGTAGTCGACGGGTTCGGGGCCGTTGGTTCCCAGGTCCAGGATCTCCGCGCCGAGTCTCTCCAACACGCGCACGACCACGGGCCTGAGGATGAAGCCGGCGTGATCGAAGCCCATCGCAACGCGCATGTCTGCACCGTCCAGAGTCGCACCTGGGGAGAGCCCGTCCGGCCGCGCCCCGTCCGCCTCGCGCGCTGAGCCGTAGGGCAGGTTCAGCGCTGCCCGACGCCCTTCAGTACGAGGGGCATTGCGCCGCCCGCCGGCTGCGGCGCGAGGGGCAGCTCTATCGTGAACGTCGACCCCTCGCCGAACTGGCTGTCGACGCCTATCGTCCCGCCGTGAAGCTCCACAAGATGGCGCACAATGTACAACCCGATCCCGGCGCCATCGGTTGCCGACCCGGCACCAGGTGTCTCTACCTTGTGGAAACGGTCGAAGATGCGGCCGATCTGCTCCGCCGGGATGCCGATGCCCTGATCCGACACCGATATGCGCACACCGTCGCGCGTCCTCACTCCCCGCACGGTGATCTCACCGCCCGCCGGCGAGTACTTGATGGCGTTGTTGACGAGGTTGGTAAGTATCTGGTCCAGCTTGTCCGCGTCGGCGTGAAGCGGCGCGGACTCGAAGTCGTCCGTGAGCTCGAGCCGGAACTCGTGATGGGTCGCGTATGACCGCTGGGCCGCCAGTACGCGGCGCACCAGCTCGCCGATGTGCACCGGCGCGGGGTGGAACTCGAGGGCCCTGCCCTCGTCGATCCGCGCCATGTTGCGGAGGTCGACCACGAGCCTGTTGAGCCGCGTGCATTCCTTCTCGATGATCTGCAGGAACTCGTTCCGCACATCGGCCGAGAAGAACCCGTCCGTGTCCTCGAGCATGGTCCGCGTGAAGCCCAGGATCGAGGACAGCGGGGTACCCAACTCATGGCTGATGGTCGAGACAAAGGTCGACTTCAGCCTGTCCAGATTCCTGATGTCGGTGATGTCAGTGTAGATGGCGACGATGCCGCTCATCGTCCCACCGTCCCGCACCACCGCGGTCTGAGTCTGGTAGAACCTGGTCGCCTCGTCGAAAGCGATCTCGCCGTCGATGTCGCGCTGCTCGGACAGGCTCCGGCTGAGAATGTCAAGCGCGTCGGGGTGCCCCACGATCTCCACATAGCTCCGGCCGGTCGGGTCCACGTTCGTCCCCACGCTGAACAGATGCCTGGCCGCCTTATTGACGAGCCTAAGCGTGCCTTCGCTGGAGATCATCATAATGCCGGAGTGCAGGCTCTCAAGACTCGTCTCCAAGAGCTGCTTGCGCTCCAACACATCCGAGAACAACCTAGCCTCCGCGATGATGGCCGACGCGTTGCGGGCCAGGACACGGCTAAGACGAAGATCGTCCTTGGAGAAGTCCTTGCCCCGTCGCTTGTTGAAGACCACCATCACGCCGATCGTGGTGCGGCCCACTACGACCTGGTCGTGGTCCTTCTCCTCGACGACCAGTGGGATGACGAGCGCGTTGCGCCACCCGAGCAAGCGCGGGAACTCGTCGATGCCTGACGGGTCGTCGGTCACGTCGAGGATGATGCGCGCCTCGTTGGTGCGGAAGACGTCCCCCGCCACGCCCTCGGTGGCACGGAGTACGAGGCCGTGGACCTGATCGTCGGTGAAGCCCACAGCCGGGCTCTGCGCGGCAAGCTCGCCGGTCTCCCGGTTGTAGATCAGCAGCACGCTCTTCTCGGCCTGCAAGATCATGCAGGCCTTCTTGAGAACGCGGGCCAGGGTCTTGTGGAGAGCCGCGGCGGGTGTCGTGGCGGGGCCGTCGATGTCCGCGAATTCCGCCAGTTGCCGCTCGAGCTCTCTAACATGCCGTCTAGCGGCCTCGAGCTCCTCGAGCAGCTCCTCACGCGTCTTGGCGGACTCCCCCGGTGTCCGGCCGGCGGCCTCCTGTTCCGGGTTCTCAGACGCGCCCTCGTCGTCCTCCGGAATCACTATCTACCTCCCGGTAGCCGTGCAAAACGCCGCCCCATAGCTGACCCCGCAACAGGTAGCCTCCCGAGTCCCAGGCGCCGGGTGGTCTCGATGCGGGCGGGCGTATTGTAGACTCGCCTCTTCAGCAGCGTCAACCTCAGCCCCGCGCGCGGCGCGGAGCCGGTGACATCACTTACATGCCCTTTCCGCTCGCATCCTTCACAGGCGCGTCGGTAGTTCCCTGCAGGGACAGCTCGGCGATGTACGCCGCCTCCCAGGCCCAGCCGTTCGGGGCGTCCTCCACGACGATCTCGGCCGGGCCGGCGGCGAGAGCTCGGTCGAGGTCGACGTCGAACTCCTGCCACTTCACCTGCCCGTCCACACGGCCGACCGTCGTCTCCAGTAGCACCTGGCCTCCGGCGGTCACCCGGAGCACCCAGTCGGCCTCGGGTGAGCCGTTGTAGCTTGTGACGGTAAGTCCGAGCCTGGCCGGACCGGTTCCCTTGGACACGCGCCGTATCAGCTTGCACGATGTCTCGCGGTCGAGAGGGTGAAGCACCAGAACGGGCCCGCGGCCCTCGTATGAATCAAGCACCCCGGGGTCCATGTCCGAGCCGCAGTCCCGGACCGTCCAGCCCGGAGCGAACTTGGCGACCGCGTCGCCGATCCGCTTCGCCGTCGCCTGTGACTGCCATTCGGCGATCTGCTCCGCCGTGGCCGACTCGAAGGGCACCGGCACCGGCTCCTCGACCGGGATCCGCCAGCCGAACACGCCGTGAGTGAAGTCCACGCGCTGCGCCCCGTTGGCCTCCAGGAACCGCTCCGCGACCGTCAAAGTCCGATGGGCGAGGTCGGTCAGGCTGATTCCCTTGGGCAGCTTCGGCAGGTTGTTGTTGAGGTACGTGTCGCTCATCGGGTCCTTCCACCGACGCGGGATCTTCTCCGCGCCGAGCCAACAGCCGATGATCCCGCAGGCGGTGGACGGGTTGCAGTCCGAGTCCCAACCGCACATTGTGCTGATCTGCGCGGTGCGTTCAAAGTCGCCGTCTCCCCACAAGAGCCCGATGATGACGGCGCCGGAGTTGATGATGGCGGATACTGTCGAGTTGTCCTCTAGGTAGCGGGCCGCCAGGAACTCTCGAGCGGTACGCCAGTCGCTGAACTGCTTGCGCCAGGCAAGCATCCTGCGGACCATTCCCGCATACTCGGACTGAGCCGGAATCGTCGCCAGGGCGAGCCGCACGATCTCCTCAGGCGATTCGGCGTAGAGCGCCGCGGCATAGCAAGCGGACACGAAGACGGCCCCGTAGACCCCGTCGCCCCAGTTCGTTACATGCCCGCCCTCGAAGCCGTTCCGGGCCGCGACGTTGACCATCCCCGGCGCCACAAGTCCGAAGATGTCCGCCTCGATCTGCGCGTCGATCTCCTTGTAGCTGCGGTTGAAGGCCGGGTGGCCGCTGTCGGGTGGGAGGATGCCTTTCAGGATGTTCTCGTACGCGGCGCGATTCGCGACCCAGATGATCCCCGGCCTCAGGTACTCCGGCCACAGCTTGCCGATGTCCTTGCCCGTGAAACTCGGGCCCCTGTCCTCCAGGGCAAGCAAGCTCACAAGCTCGACGTACAGGTCGTCCTGATCCGCACACTGCACGGGAGTATGGTCGTAGTAAGTGAGGTCGGGCGGGGGCCAGGGGAGCCGGAACTCGGTAGGCCCGCCGAACGTCACGCCAATGGCCTGGCCGAGCCAGCCGCCGTATATGTGGTCCCACAGGGCCGAGTTGGCGATCTCAACCGAGCGGGGAGCGCCCCGGGCCACGCTCGACACGATCAGCACCAACGCCACGCACGCGAGTGTTCTGCGCAATGCCGCACCTCCTAAACGAGGCCGCCGCTTCCGCACCGCCGCCGCCGGCGCCTGCCCGCTCACGCGAGGGAACTCGCGCGGTCGACGCGAAAGACGGTCACATGCAGCCCGACCGGTTCGCTCCGTACAAGGAGCCCTCGCCCCTCGCATCCCCTCTAGTCCGCAGATTGCGCGACCTCCTGGGCCGTCGGCGGGTTCTGTCGTCCGCCGTCGAGGTCGAGGCGTATGCGTACGACGCGTCGATGGAGCAAGGCCGGCCCGTCGCGGTCGCATTCCCCGACAGTGCCGAGGAGGTTGCCGCCCTGTACCGACTGTGCCGCGAAGAGGGCGTCCCGCTCATACCCCGAGGCTCCGGCACGAACCTCTCCGGCGGCTCGACCGCCCCGCATGGAGGCGTGGTCTGTCAGATGTCCAGGATGAACCGCATCCTGAGCATCGACGCGGAGGCTCGGAGGGCGGTGGCCGAGGCATTCGTCTACAACAACGCCATCAACGAGGCCGCGGCGCCCTTTGGCCTACACTTCGCGCCCGATCCTTCGAGCTTCACCGTGTCCACCTTGGGGGGCAACGCGGCCGAGAACTCCGGCGGCCCCCACGCGCTCAAGTACGGCGTCGCGTTCCAGCACATCCTGGGGCTCGAACTGGTGACGCCGGACGGGGAGATAGTGTGGTACGGCGGAGCCGCGCTGGAGCGTCCGGGCCCGGATCTCCTCTCGCTCGTCGTCGGCAGCGAGGGCACGTTGGGCGTCATCACAGAGCTCACGCTGCGCCTCACGCCGATTCCCGAGCACGTTGTCACGCTGCTCGCCATCTTCGACGATGAACGCAGCGCCGGAGAGGCCGTCTCGGCGGTGATCGCCTCGGGCATCATCCCCTCCACCCTTGAGTTCCTGGACCGGGAGACGATCAGGGCCGTCGAGCGAGTGATGCCCGCCGGATACCCGCCGGACGCCGACGCTGTGTTGCTCATCGAGGTCGACGGCGTCCGCGAGGCGGTCGTGCACGAGGCCGCGGTCGTGGAGCGCGTGTGCGCGGACTGCGGCGCGCGCTCGGTCGAGGCCACAAGCGAGCCGGTGCAGCGCGACAGGCTCTGGCACGGCCGCCGTGCAAGCTACGCCGCGCTGGCTCGGTCCGCCACAGGCATGATGGTGTGTGACGCCGTGGTTCCCCGGGACGTGCTGCCCCAGGCGCTGGCGCGGATCCAGGCGGTTGTGGACCGCTACGGCATCCCGATGGCTGATACATTCCACGCCGGCGACGGCAACGTCCACCCGAAGCTGCTGTTCGAGGCGTCCGACTCGGGGGCGCTTGAGCAGATCATCCGCGCGTCGACGGAGATAATGCGCGCCTGCGTCGAGCTCGGAGGCGCCATCACGGGCGAGCACGGCGTGGGCACCGAGAAGATCCACGCCGTCCCGTGGTCGCTCGACTGGCCGACTCTGAGACTCAACCGGGCGGTCAAGCTTATCTACGACGGCCGGGAGCTGTCCAACCCGGGCAAGGTGCTCCGCCCCGAGGACGTACCGCCGGAACCGTCGCCTCGCCGTGCCGGGTCCGGCGTGGAGGCCGACCTGCGCGAGGCTTCCGGCGTCGCCACCCGAGCCGGTGCCGACGGCGACGCGATTGACGGATCGGTGCCAGGCCTGGTCTGCACTCCCCAGAGCGCTGAGAGCCTCGCGGCCGTACTGGCTGTGTGCGCCTCTCATCGCGCTCATGTGGTCGTCACGGGCGGGCGGACGGCCCTCGACTGGGGCCCGCCGCCGGAGGCGCCGGATGTGCTGGTCAGCACTGCGGGGCTCTCCGGCGTCCGCGAGTTGAGACCCCAGAACCTGACGGCGACCGTTGAGGCGGGCGTGACACCGGCTTCGCTATGCGGCATGCTTGCTGAAGAGCGACTGACCGTCAGGTTCGACCCGCCGGCCTCAGCGCGTGCCACGCTCGGCGGAGTCGCGGCGACCGCCGCTACCGGCGGCCTCCGGCTCGGCTTCGGCCCGCTGAGAGATAGCATCCTCGGGATCGAGGCGGGCCTGTCAACGGGCGAGCTGGCATCCTTCGGCGGCCGAGTCATGAAGAACGTAGCCGGCTACGACCTCACTCACCTGCTTCTCGGCTCACGCGGGCTGCTCGCTGCCATCACCGCCGTCACGGTTCGGCTCATCCCCGCGCCGCGCGAATGGCGGCTGGTATCGGCCGGCTTCGCGACAGTCCCCGAGGCGATCCGAGTCGGCGAAAGGGTGTTCCGTTCCGTCCGTGAGCCGCTGGCGCTCCGGGTCCAGACAATGGGCTTCAGCCCATTGTGCATACGTTCGGAGGGGCCGCATAGGGGGGACCGGCCGCAGGCCGGTGGGACCCTATCCGGCCCGCGTCGCCCCCAATGGGCTGAAGCCCATTGCTCGACGCAACGCCCTCACCCCAACCCTCTCCCGGAGGGAGAGGGAGCAACGCTGTCTGCCCTCTTCGCCGGCATTCCGGCAGCCGTCGAACGGCTTGCGAGCGACTGCACGCGCGTCATGGGCGGCGACTCGGGCGTAGCATTCCTCTGCGGCCAGGACCACGCTCCCCTGCCCTCCCTCGACGACGTTGAGCCCAGCCCGGGCGACATCGCCGTCGAGCTTGCGGTACCGCCGTGTCGCGAGCTGAGCGCCTGGGAGCGGCTTGCCGAACACGCGACGGTGTTGATGGCCTCCATAGACGTCGGCTCGGGGCGCCTCGCCGCAGTCGTGGAGATAGGGGGCGTCGCCAAGCTAACGGGACTCGACGCCGACCTCGGGAACATCGGGGGATCGGTGCTCGACGTTCACGGGCCGGCGGAGCTGCGCCGAGGGTTCTTCGCGTCGAGGCCCGTCGATCCTCACCTGCGAGCGATCAAGGCTGCGTTTGACCCGGCTGGGGTGCTGGGCTGGAAGGTCTAAGCCCAAGGGACGCGACCGCCTCGGACACCCGGTCGGCCGGCACCGCCGCCGAGATTCGCTCACCCGCGGTGCCCACGTTCACTCCGATCACGGCGCCGTCCGGAAGGACGAGCGGCCCGCCCGAGTTGCCGCCCTCCAGCGAGGCAGAGTGCTCCACGAGAATGACCCCGCCGTCGGGCCCGCGCTGGATCCGCGAGACCGCGCCCTTCGCGAAGCTGGGCACCGGCCCGCTGCCGCTGGCGTCGAGCGCGGTGCCCAAGGGGAAACCGACGGCGATAACGTCCTCGGTCTCCCCCACCTTGGACGCGGAGCCGAGCGGCAGCGCCGGCAGTGCCTCTGAGACGGCGATTCGCAAGAGCGCGATGTCTTGCCCGGCCTCTTCAGTGGACTGGCGGTCGCTGTCGACCGGCGGGGGTGGCGGGCAGTAGGCGATCTGCGGCGTGGTCCAGCGCACGCGCTCTGTGCCGCTGTCCAAGACAAGGCCGACCTCACGCGTCCGCCCGTAGTCGATCACGTGCGCGCTAGTAGCGATCAGGCCGTCCGGGCTGACGATGAAGCCAGTCCCCTCGCTGCGCCACCCATCCTGTTGCTGAGCGACGATAAGCACGGTCGCCGCCCGCAGCCGCTCACGCACCTCGTCCGTGAGCGACCCGGGTGACCCGCGCTGCTTCGACATCTCCTGGGTGGCCTTGGACATCTGCTCGGCGGCCTTGCTGACCTGCTCCGTGTTCTCGCGCAGAGCTGCCTCGGTGGCCACCGCCTGGACGTCCCGGGCGATGGAGCGGTTGTACAGCAGGTTGATGGCGCCGTAGACGAGCACGCACAGCCCGAGGGTGCCGCCTACGGTGAGCACGATCGTCAGCGGAACACCGAGGCCGTGAGCCGCAAGCAGCCCCGCGTCGACGAGCCGCCTCCGCGGCCCCTTCGGCGGCTTGACCGGCCGGTTCACGTAGACGGAGCGCCTCATCGCTGGTCCTCTTCCAAGACCGGCGTGTTTCGCGCCGAGTCCCATGCGTCATGCAGGAAGCTCCGGCCTGCCGCCGACTCACTGGCGGAGACCTCCGGCAGTCCCCCCCGGGGGCCGCCCCACGCGTGTGCGAGACACAGAGCCACGAGCGTCAACGCCAGCACCCCCACGGCGAGGAGCGCCCCGGCGGGGAGCGCGCGCCGCAGCGGCTCCTCCCTCTCCGGCCTAGGAGCCGGCTCCGGCCGAGCCCACGGGCGAGCCCGGCTGGCGGAGTAAGCCCCGGGCTGTTCCGGCAAGGACCGTCCGCCGCCGAGCAAGGCCTCGTAGGCCGCCTGGAGCTCCAGGAAGCGCCGGTGCGCATCGGACTGGCCCTCGCGCGAGGCGGCGTCAGGGTGGTACGCACGCGCGAGGCGCTTGAAGGCCCGCCGGATCTCGGCTTGTGAGGCCCCCGCCGGCACTCCAAGCACCTCGTGCGGATCGCGCACCTCGGTCTCCCTACTCGTCCTGAGCCGACGCGATACGGCGGATGCTGTCCTCGACGTCGACGACCACCAGGACGAGCTCACCCACGACCGCCATCAGTAGCTGCAGCATCCGACCCATCAGCACCACGAGACCTCCGAGCACCAGCCCCTCAAGCAGGCCTAGCAGCACCCCCTGTCCGAGCACGACCGTCCGAACGATGGC
>Ga0315280_10002300_pt1 | contig 31193 bp, 19 predicted proteins | sample YL17G06_40_MG_FD_203697 | JGI IMG/M metagenome (GOLD analysis project Ga0315280, IMG submission 203697) | Sediment microbial communities from Yellowstone Lake, YNP, Wyoming, USA - YL17G06_40 | ecosystem: Environmental > Aquatic > Freshwater > Lake > Sediment | place: USA: Wyoming | collected... | reverse complement strand
AGGCTACGTGCTTTTCGCCCAGCCGCCGTACCCCGTCTCGATCGCCCAGCGGTACCAGTCGATAGTCTGTCGCAGCCCCTCGGCAAACCGGACCTGCGGCTTGTAGCCCAGGAGGCGGGCGGCCGCGGAAATGTCGGCCAGCGAGTCCTTGACGTCGCCGGGGCGCGGCGGCTCGTAAACGGCCGCCAGCGACGTGCCCAGGACCGCGTTGAAGGCGCCGACCATGTCGTTCAGGTTCACCGCCTCGCCGCACCCGACGTTGACGATTTCGCCGTGGACCTCGGGCGCCTCGGCGGCCAGGAGGTTCGCCTGCACCACGTTCTCGACGTACGTGAAATCGCGAGACTGGGTGCCGTCGCCGTAGATGACGGGCCGCCGGCCCCGCAGCATCCGCGACGCGAACGCAGCAATGACGCCGGCGTACTGGTTCGTGGGGTCCTGCCGTGGGCCGAAAACATTGAAATATCTCAGGCTGATCGTCGACAGGCCGAACGCCCGCCAGAACGTGGCCGCGAACAGTTCATCGGCGGCCTTCGCCGCCGCGTACGGGCTGATCGGGGTCACGGCCATCGTCTCGCGCTTCGGCAGTTCCGGGTCGGCCCCGTAGGCGCTCGAACTGGCGGCGCAGATGAACCGCGCTGCCCCGGCAGCCCGGGCGGCCATCAGCATGTTGTGCGTCCCCGCCACGTTCACGTCGAAACTGGTCTGCGGGTCCTCCATGCTTCGCGGCACGCTGGGCACGGCGGCCTGGTGGAACACGACCTCGGCCCCCGCGCACGCCTTGCGGCAGGCGGCGCCGTCGCGGATGTCGCCCTCGACGAACTCGATGTCGGCCAGGATCTCCTGGAGGTTCTCGCGGAAGCCGGTCAGGAAGTTGTCGAGGACTCGCACCCGCCGGCCGCGCGCCAGGATTGCCCGCGCCAGGTTCGACCCGATGAACCCCGCGCCCCCCGTCACCAGCCAGACGCCAGCCATGCGTGCCTCCTTGCTTTCCACGGGTTCCGCGTCGGGCCGCGGAGCGGCCCCGCCGCCCCGTTGGGGCGAAAGATGGCGACGCCATGTTGAGGGAGAACGCCGTGGTTCAGAGGCCCGCGTTGCCGTCCTCGATCTTCGGCGTCGGCAGTCTGTTTGCCCTACGGCCTGTCCGTCCGCGGCGCAACCCGCCGGCGACGGACGAGCGCCGCACCGCCCAGGGCCAGCAGCGCGATTGTACCCGGCTCAGGGATCGGCGTCAGTAAGAAGGCTTCTTGATGGCCCAACGGGTCCACACCGTAACCCACAATCTGGCCCTTGTCGTTGATCGCATCGGCGTTTGTCAACAGCCAGCCGGAATCCGGGTCGATGATGCCGTTGAGGTCAGTCATGGCCGCGCCGCTGTAGATGAAGGCGTGAAAACCGCCGCCAGCCGTGCCAGCCGTCCTAGCCGTCCCGACGACCTGCCCGAGGTCGTTGATGCCACGGGCCATCTCATCCGTTCCGCCGAGTGTCCCCAAGTCCGTCGCCGCTGAGCCGGGCGTGTAGAGGAAGGAGTGGTAATAATCGGAGGTCGTCGAATGATCCCCGATGATCTGCCCGGCGTTGATAATGCCATAACCCCAACTATTTGTCCAGCCGAAGGTCCCCAGGTCCTTCATCCCCGAGCCGGGTGTGTAGAGGAAGGCGTGGCAATCATTGCCGCCACTTAGCGAGGATGCCCCGACGACCTGCCCGAGGTTGTTAATCCCAAAGGCATAACTCCCCGACCCGCCCAGCGTCCCCAGGTCGGTGAGGGTGTATCGCACTTCTGCCAGCGCCGCTGGACAGTGAACCCCAAGAACCACCGCGGCCACGACCGCTGCCCTTGCCGCGCATCTCATGGTAACCATCGTCCGGCCCCTTTCCGTGCCATCTGAGTTGCCAAAGAAAAAGGGCGACCTCCGCTTCTACCCCGGAAATCGCCCGCCGAACACGCGCAGGTTGCCATTGCTGAGCCCGCGCAACATCACTCATCCCCCGCGAGGGGCCTAACCCCGCGCCTCCCGCAACGGCAACTATACATCATAAACCGTGGCGAGGCAAATGCCTTCTGGGTGGGAGGCGGAAGCGGTCCTTGTCGATGCGCACCGGCCTGTCATCCCCTCTCGCCCTGGGCGTCCATGCTACGCCGCCGCAGGTCACGTGTGAAACACGGCACGCCGATGACTTGCGGCATCACCGGTTCGGGCAACCCCTCGCACAGTGGCCGTTCATAAGTCGCATTTCTGAAATGCGACTTACGTGACCGAACTTTTGTAACAACCCCCCTTTTGCCCCCCCTTTGACCCCCCTTTGGGTGCCACTTGGTTCTCGATTTTGCCAAAAAACACCCCAATTCGCGCTTGCCCATTTTAACATTTCTAGGGCCGACCTTCCGTGGCGCCACCGCCAAGGCCATTTTGTGGATAACTTTGGCCCCCAAAGGGGCATTTTGGCGCTCCGAAAATCGTAAGTCATTGTAAGTCACAATGGCTTACGCGCTAAATTGCCATTGGCGCCGGCCTCTGCCCTTGCCTGTTGCCGTTGCCGCTCAATCCGCAATCCTCAATGCGTTTCTACTTCCTTTCCACGCCGGCCGTGGCAGGCCGCGGCTTCAAGGTAAACGATAGTCCCGGGCGGTGGAACACGCAAGAGGTTTTGCCGGCGAGGCGCAGGGCCGCGGTCAGGCGGGTGACTTGACGCCGGTTCGGAAAAACGCGAGTCGGGCCTATTGACTCAACAGAACCGTCCGTTGGGTTTTGTTGAGATGATCGGTCCGTAACCGATCCGCAAGGCCAGCCAAGGGCATTTTGCCGGCCACCGTGCAAGCGGCGCGATCCAGCGTTGTGGAACCGACCCCGGACCTGTTAGCGTGAACGGCGGCCCCGCAGGGCAAACCCGATCAGGCCCATCGCCAGGAGGGCCAGGGTGGCCGGCTCCGGCGTAATGTTGAGCGTCGCGCTGTCGGTGCCTACCAGTCCGTCGGCCTCGACTTTCAGAGAAATCGTGTGCCCCGCCTCACCCATAGCCAGAAGCGCGGCGGCAGGGATTTCCGGGTCGGCGCCGAAAGCATCGTCGTACTGCCCGTCGCCGTCCAGGTCCCACGAATAGGACACATTCTTGGCCAAATCGTTGTAACTGGCCGAGCCTGAGAGTTGGTAGCCGCCCTTTGTGTAGTCGGCGGTGTAGACGCCCCCGCCGGCATCCGCACCCACTTTGGCCCTGACATTGTTGAGGAACTCGTCGTACAGGGTCAGCCCCTCGAACCTCAGCATGGGATCCTCTTGGCCCGCGACGCCGACGAGTTGCGTGTCGCCGTTGACGGCGACGCCCACCGCGATCTCATGCGGATTGGTTCCATCCCCGATGGGCACGGGCAACTCGTAACTTCCCTCGATCTTGGCGCGGACGTTGTGGCCCGCGATACTCCCCGGATTGACATCGGCCCACCCAACGCCCACGTAGACAGGCAGAAGGTTCGGCACGCCGACGAACCCGCCCGGCAGCCCCATGGCCGCGACATTCACGAGGTCGTCCTTTCCGGTCGCCCCCCGCGCCAGCAGCGTGCCCACAGCGGTGCCTGTGCCGGTCCAAGGCCCCGACGGATCAACGTTCAGCCCCCACTCCTCCATTGTTGTCTGGATCGGCGCGTCCACCACTTGATACAAGTTGAACTTGAGCGAGTGGATGCCGTTCGGATGATTGGGGTCCGTACTCGGCACGAGGCTGGTAATCGTGGTGGCCTGGCCGTAGAGGTCCGTGTTGGTCGTTCCCACATCCGCCATTTTGGCCAGGACTATGAACTCCACGATGTCATTCTCCTGCACGCCCAGGACGGGCAGGAAGGGAGCGGGGTTCGCATTCGGGAACACGTCCGTTCCATAACTGGGGTCGTAGATGCGGCCGAGGATAGTCCCCGTAACGAAGGCATCACCCAGGGCCGGCACCGCCGGCACCACCAGCATCAGGCCCACCAGCGTGGCGAACAACCACGTTCTTGAAGACATGATCTCGCTCCTTGCCCTGGATACCGGCTGACCGGTATCGGCGAACCCCCTACGGTTCGCCCGTTCCCTGCACTACGGCGTGCCGTGTCACCGGCATCATCCCCCTGCCGGCCCCCATGGCACGTCCTGACAAAGAGGGCGACCTGGGGGCTATCTCCCCTCCGAGATCGCCCTGGAATCACAACCCGGATTATGCCTGCCAGTCCAACCCCTTCCCAAACCGGCAAGGTTCACTACTTACTTTATACACAATTTCCCCGAAAAAGCAAACGCTTTTACGAGGTTTTTTGCTGCTGCGGGGGCCTTTTCCCCCCGGTGGGCCGGCCCCTGAATCGAAGTACCCACCAAGTTGGAGGGCCAAATTGTGATTGGCGCCGGCCTCTGACGTTGCCTGTTGCCGTTGCCGCTCGATCCGCAATCCTCAATGCGTTTCTACTTCCTTTCCCAGCCGCTATAGTGCACGTCGATGAAAAGCGGTTCATCGAGCACAAGGATCTTCTCGAGGCGGAACGGCTGGCCGTCGATCGGCAGGTTGACGCGGATGGGGGTCGCCCCGGCGGCGGCCGTGGCGGCGTCGCTTTGGGCCTGGGCCGCCTGCTGGAGCGCCTGGGCGTGCTCCTCCGCCTGCACGGCGGGCTCGCCGAGCGTCCCGACGAGTCGGCGGAACTCCTTGACCACCGTCAGCGGCCCCTCGATAGCAGGTTCGCTAGACCACGCCTTGGTGTACTTGCCTTCCTTCGGCAGATACAGGTTGACCATCAGGTGCGTGACGGGTTCGCTGGATCGCGGCAGGACGATGTGGAGTGTGCCGGCTGGGGCGGGCTTTCCGGCGGCCTCCGGCGGCTTCTTGGCCGCCTCCGGTTTCTTGGCGGCCTCGTCGGCCTTGGCGGGCTTGGCGGCTTCCTCGCCCTTCTCAACGTAGACCAGTTCCACCGGGAAAGCGGCCAGGCCGCTGGCGGCCCCTTCGGAGCGGACCAGCGGAATCAGGATGCGGGTCTGCTCATCCTTGGCGGGGCGGATGGACTTGCCGCTGACGCTGGCCGACCAGATGTCGGCCCCCTCGGGCATCGCCAGGCGCAGGAACTGCTGCCGGTTGTTCCGGACGTTGTAGACGACCTTCGTGATCCGCCGCCCGTCCATCGTCTGCATGGTCGTGATGACGCCCGAGTCGATGATCGTGACCAGGACGCTCACGTCGGTGTGCTTCTTGATGACCAGCGGGATGTCGAATGTGTCGGCCACGTAGCGATACGCCAGGAGGATGGGCTGGCCGGTCATCGACAGGAGTTCGGGCGGGAGTTCCCTGACGTCGATGGCGGTGGCGCCTTTGAGTTGCGGGGCCGAGAGTTCGACGTTCGCAAGCGCGACGACGCCGATGTGCCCTTTCTCGCGGACGACGTCGCCGGCCCGCAGGACCGGCAGCGCCCCGGCCGCCTGCTCTGCGGCCGTCTGCTGCTCGTAGGTAACGTTCAGGAGGAAGTCGCCGATGACCTCGCTGGCGAGGGCCACGGTCAGTTCGTCCTGCCCGACGCGCCAGTCGCGGACCTTCTCGCCCTTGACCTCCAGGATGCTCACGTTCTTGGGGAGTTTGAGTTTCAGGACCCGCACGCCGGTGTGAAGGATGTTGTATTTGATCTTCTCGCGGCCGATGAGGATGCCGTCGCCGACGGCCACGAGGGTCTGGGTCTCGGCGTAGAGTTTCGGGGGCACCTTTTCGGCCTCGGGAATGGCCCGCTCCCACGACAGTTGCACCGGCGCCGCAGCCGGCAGGGCCGCCAGCACGCGCGTTGCCCCGGCGGCCTCCTTCTTGACCACCGACTGGGCGCCCGTGACCGCGATGTCCACGCCCGTCTGGGCCACCTTCAGGTCCACCAGGCACGTGCCGCTGGGGGCGCGATCGAACCTCAGCGTGTTCGAGCCCGCCTGCTCCGTCACGGCGACGGCGAACGTGGCGGTGACGGTGATATCGCCCGGGGGCGCGGCCGTCAGGAGTTCATAGAAGTTGTTGGCCTGGCGGATGTAGGCCCCCTGCGGCACCTTGATCTCCTGGATCGCCACCGTGGCGGGAAGCAGGGGGATCGTCTTCCACGTGTTCTCTTTCAGGATGCTGATCTTGAAGGTGGCGTTGAAGACCGCCCCGTCTTTCGAGAGTTCGCCGACGTACTCGGCCCCGGTGACGGCGAAGTCGGCCGGCGGCGCGGGCGCCTGCGGCTTCTTCTGGTTGATGCTCCAAAGCAGCAGCGCCTTGAACTCCTGCCACGGGATGCGGATCTTGGTGCCCTGCCCCACGTTCTCGATCTTGATGCCCAGGAGCGTCTGGACCTCGTCCCACGAGAGCGTGAACATGCCCGCTTGCTCGGGCTTGGCCTCATCGTAGCCGGTGATCTTCTTGAAGGTCTCCCAGGGGAGGATCACCTTGGCTTCGTCGGCTGCGGCGGGGGCTTTCTGCTCGGCCGCCGCCGGCGCGGCCACCAGGGCGACGGCCGCAAGGGCCGACGCCATCCAACCGGTCAGTTTCATCGCTTTTCTCCTTCCCAAGTGTAGTCCGTCACCAGTTCCAGGGCATCGCTCGGATCCAGGAGCGTTTTTTCGAACTTGACCGTGTAGCCGACCGCCGGGACCACCACCGCCGCCGGCACGCCGGGGAACTGCACCGGCTCAACCTCGGCGGTCCAGTGCTGCATGCGGCCGGTCTTGATCGCCGTCAGGTACCCGCCGTTCGAGATGACAAGGTAGTCGTCGTGGGCCACCTTGAGCGTGTTGCCATTATAGGAAAGCGTGTTGGCCTCGTCAGCGACATGGGCGATGTCGAGCGTCCCGCCGTTGGCCACGATCGCCTCGGTGCCCACGATTGTCTCCTGGCGAACCTCGGCGGCCGGCGGCGCTACGCCGACGGTGTTGGCGGCCCTCTGCTCCAGGTCCAGCAGCGCCAGCAGTTGCCCCTCGTTGGCGAGGCCGTACGTGACGCCGTTGGCCCCCTCCTGCCACTTGATGCCGGCGGCCCTGGCGGCACGGTCCGTGACGAGGATGTTCCGCGAACCGACCGGCACGCGCTGGCCCATGTTCACGCGCAGGCGCTCGATGAGTTGCTCCACCTGCCGGATCGCGCGGGGATCGTTAGGCACGAAGAGGTTCCCGCTCTCGACGGTGACGACCTGGCCGCCGCCCCTGCCGCCCACTTGGAGTAAGTTGCTGAAGTATTGCGTGTTGCTGAATTCGGCCCTCTCGCGGGCTCCGTAACCGGTCGGCCCGAAAGCCCAGGAGTAGTTGTTCGCGACGAACTCGGCCAGCCGCCTGTCGCCTTCCGTGCCGAGGGTGAGGTCCCCCACGTTGATCTTGACCTTATCGAGTTCCTTGGATTTGGCCCGCACAACTTGCCGCGCCTTCTCGATGCTCTCGCGGGCCGCGCGCATCTCCGTCGATTCGGCCGGGGCCGGCCGCGAGGGGCGAGAAGGCTCCACGCCCTCCCCGAAGTCCGGAATCTGGATCAACAGATCCTCCACCGGGTATGTCACCACCGGCAGATTCTGCTGCAACTTGTCCCTCGTGGTGATGCGGACGTAGCCCGGCTCGACCTTGTAGCCGAGGTCCGCGCCCAGCGTCAGGCTGAGGACCGACTCGATCGACACGCCCTTGACCTTGAGGTACACCGGGCGGGTCGAGAGGTCAATGCCGGCGGCGGCGACGGCCGGGTCGATGACGATACTCAGGCCCCGGTCTCCGATGTACGCAAGGACATTGTTGAGGCTGACCTTCTCGTAGTCTACGTCAACTTCCTGGGCCAGGCGCCGGCGTGTTTCGGCCACCGCCTTCGGCTCGCCGGCGACTGACTTGCCGAACTCGCGGCGGAACTGGGTCAGTTCCTTCCAGTCCTTCGCTTCGGGGTATCGCAGGTACAAGGTGCCTCCGCGGACCGGTTCGCCAGGCGGGATGCCGGCTTCCTCGACGTCGGCTTGGGACTCTACGGCCTTACGCGCCTGTTCGCGTGGAGGCCGGACGGCAAACTGCCGGGCCTGGGCATCCAGATACAGGAGGTCCTCGCGCCAGCGCGTGGCGCGCTCTTCGTTCGGAGACAAGGCGAGGATCCTGTCAAGGACGTCTATGGATTCGGAGAACTTCATGTACCCACGCAGTTCGGTGGCCCGATCCCACAGGGCTGCGATCTTCTTGTCGCGATCGGCCTGGTCCGGCACGGGGCGGCTGGCCCCTGGCGCGCCGGCCGCTTCGAATCCGGGCGCCCCGCCGCCAGGACCATCACGAAGCACCTTGGCCGCGCGGCTGGCCACCTCGACGTCCTTCTCGAGGCCCTTGATCATCTGCTCGGCCTCAACAGTGCGGCCCTGGCGTGCCAGTTCAGCGGCCTCGTCGGCCTTGGCGGTCAGCGACCTGGCCTTCTCTTCCACCTTGCGTCCAAGACCTGCTGGGGGAGAGACCGCTATGTCGAACGTCTCAGGCCTTCCCTCCAACCGGCTCCGCTGAAGAGTGACCTGGCCCCCCGTTAGGGAGTCCTTGATAGCGGGCTTCATGTCCTGGACCCGAACGCGCGGAAGATCAATATTGCCCGCCGCAATGCCCAAAGCCGGCACCGCGACTGCGGCGTCTCCTTTCGGAACGAGTTGCTCTTGAACCGCCCTGAGTTCCTCGACCTGCTTCTGGAGTTGCTCCAGGGCCTGCTTGTCGGAGGCGTTGATATTGATTCGGCCGCTGCCAAAACGGTAAGCACCCACGTTGGACTTTGCGATCGTACTCAACCGCTGCTCGGCCAGGGCCTTGCCCATCTCGACCTGGGGCGCCTCCTGGGCCGCCTGAGTGACGTTGCTGATCTCGAACCGCGGCGCCTGGCCGCCGAAATCTCCCCAGCCTGACTGCGGGGCCCTGCCGCTGGACCTGAACTTCGCGCCGAGGGTCCCCTCTTGTTCGGCCAGGGCCTCGACCGCCCGGGCCATCTCCTTGCCGCCCTTCTCTTCGATGGCCCCTCGGAGCGATTTGACCTGCGCCTGGAGGTTGGCTAGTTTCTTCGACTCTTCGAGCCGCGCCGACTCCTGTTTGCCCAGGAACTCCTTGGCCTTGCGGACGCGGGCCTCCTGTTCGCGGGCCTGTTCGCCGCGGCTCGTCAGTTCTTCCGCCAGGTTGACGGCGACCTTGTAGGCGGCCTCGGCCTGCCCCAGGTCGTGCTGCTGGAGGGCCTTCTCGGCCTGCTCCAGGACCTCCTGCTGTTTCTCGCGTATCTCGACGTTGGCCGCCTGCTGGCCTAGTTGGACGGCCTTGGCGGTGGCCCGCAGGGCCCGGTCTTCCTTGGCCCCCGCGTCCTTGCCCCTGGCGATGTCGATGTTACCGAGATATCGGCGCGCATTCTCGGCCTCAACCGACTTCGGCGAGGCCTGAATCAACTGGCCGAACAGTTCTCCCGCCTCGGCGTATTTGCCGCGCTGGTAAAAGTCCACGCCCGCACGATACAGGTTCTTGGCCTGGAGGCCGCTCTCGAAAGCCACGGCGCGATTGAAATCCCCAGTCTCGTCGGGCGTTCCAGGACGTAACTCAGGCGCCGCGCCAAACAGGTTGCCCAGCGCCGGAACCTGGCCAAGCCGCGGCACTTTCACCGGCTTTGGCGGTGCGGCCAGGTGGCCGGTGCCGTATTGGAACTCCAGGTTCGCCATCTCGCTCGACCATGCCGACACCTGCCGCAGGACGCCCTCCCAGCCGCGCACCTTCATTCCTTCCGGCACCATCAGGGCGCACCGCGCGTAGGCCACCGGCAGATCGATCCGCGGCAGGGGCAGGCGGAACTTGCCCGCCTTCGTCACCGGCTCCGCCTTCAGCAGGTACACGATCTCCACGGGGAAACTGATGAGGCCCGCCGTTGTCAGCACCGACTTTTCGAGCGGCACGTACACCGTGTCGCCGGGGCCGCGGGCCAGGCTCTTCTGCTGCTCGGCCACGCGGGCCACGACGAGTTCCGCCCCGTGCGGCAGCGCCACCTGCATGTACTGCTGGCACCGGTTGCGAACCTCGTAAATCACCTTGACCATGACGTGCCCGTCGGGCCGGTAAAGCACCGTGTAAAGCGCCGAGTCGGCCAGCGTCTCGCGCACGGGGAACTCCGACATGCCCACCAGGTCGACCCGCGCCTCCCACGCGCCGCCGCTGAGCGTGTAAGCGTACATGGCCGGGGCCGACAGGAGGCCGCGCGTCTCGTCCGGCAGATCCGCCAGGGCCATCGGCACAAGGCCCGGGGAATCCAATTCGAGGAGGACGCCGCCCGCGCCGCCGGCGATGGCCAGCGTGCCGCCGCGCTGGGCCGCCCCCGCCACGCCGAACGCCGGCAGGACCATCCGCCCGGTCGCCGGCCGCGGCGACTCGAACGCCACCCCCAGCCGCGTCCGCTGCACGATCGCCCCGCGCAGAAACACGCGGGCGCTCGTGCCCTGGACCTGCACCTCGCGGACGTCGGGGCCGGCGATGGCCACGCGGTCGGCCCCCGGCGGAAGGTTGACGGTCAACTCCGCCACCTCGCCCCCCCACAGGCGGAGGTGCAGGTCGGCCCGGACCTGGTGCGTGCCCTCGCCGAGCGTCCAGCCGATTCTCGATCCGGCCTCAATGTGTGCCTCGCGGTGGACCGGCGGCTGCGGGCGGTGCCAGGCGACCGCCAGGCTCTCGCCCGCCGCAAGACCCACCGTGCCGCGCGTCCCCTTCTCACCCCCCACAACCGGCCGCGGAGAGCCTTGGCACCACACTTCCCATGCTTCGTCAGACTCGACGGATAGGGAGGCCATCGCCGCCTTGGGCGTCGCCAGGACGATGCGCTGCCCCTCGGCCCCCGCGTTACGTTTGATGGATGCCTTGGCCGCCACGCGATACCGGCCGCTCTTGGGCGGGTCGAAGTAGAACCAGCCGTCCTTGTCTTGCCGCAGGTCGATCTTGCGGTCATCGACCGTAGCGTCGCGCCACGCCATCGCCCCCGGCAGGACCCGCACTGCCTGCGGCGGCGCGCCCGGCAGGCTGACCACGTCGAAAACCGGCGCCACTATCACTTCCGATTCGCCGATCTGCATGCCCCACGTCGCGCGCTCGATCCACGCAACTTCGGGAGGCTTGGGCGGCACCGGCCCCGACACGATCTCGCGGATGAACTTCTCATAAACCGAGAGGGGCATCTCGACCTGGGTTCCGGGCCAGTCGGGGACGCGCTTCAGGACTTCGGCCACGAGATCCTCGCGCGCAACGTCCCCTGCGGCAGGCGCTGCCGCGAGCCATAGGAGAAACACCGGCAGGTATAGGTTCCGGTTCACGCGCCGCCCGGTCGGCGGGCCACCCCTTGGGTACTCACAGGGCGACCGCGCCTACATATAAGACTCGCGCCGGATGCGAAAAGTTCCACAAAATTCCCCCGCCCGCCACGATATACTGGATGTCGGAGCCCCCGGAGAACCGCCATGCCCATCTTTGACGTGACCGTTCCGATGCGGCCGGATATGCCGCTCTTCCCCGGCGACCCGCCGTTTACGTTCGAGTGGGCACGCACGATCGCCGGCGGCGCGACCTCGAACAACTCCAAGTTGACCCTCGGCTCGCACACCGGAACGCACCTCGATGCGCCGCAGCATTTCATCGACGGGGCGGGAACCGTCGAGAGCGTGCCGCCCGAGGCCCTGGTTGGACCCTGTATCCTGGTCGATGTGGGCTCCGTCGGCCTCATCACCCGCCAGGTCCTGGAGCCGCTGGCGCTGGCCGGCCGCGAGCGCATCCTCTTTCGCACCAAGAACTCGGCGTGGATCGCCAGGGAGTTCCGCCAGCCGTTCGTCGCGTTCTCGGCCGATGGCGCCCGGTACGTGGCGGATCTGGGGCCGAGACTGATCGGCATCGACGCCCCCTCGCTCGACCCGCGCGGGACGACCAGCCATCCGGCCCACGTGGCCATCCTGGGCAGCCGCACGATCAAGGGGGCCATCGAGTGGCTGGCCTTGGCGGGCCTCGAGGCGGGCGAGTATGAACTTTTCTGCGGGCCGCTTCGGGTCGTCCCCGGCGAGGCCGCCCCCTGCCGCGTGTTTCTCCGAAGGCCTTGACGACCGCAGTACGCCCCTGCTCTTTCCGCGTAACACTTGATTGCTGCGGCGCATTGATTACGATGCCCATGTCCTGCATAGGAGACCGCGCATGACGTCCGCCAGACGTTTTTCTCGCCGCAGGCTGCTCGGACAATCGCTGAAGGCGGCTGCCGCGCTCACGGCCTTTTCCATCGTGCCGCGGCACGTGCTGGGCGGCCCCGCCCAGACGCCGCCGAGCGAAATCCTGGCCCACGCCATCGTCGGCATCGGCGGGATGGGCTCGGGCCACATCGACTACGCCAAGAACGACCCCGGCGCAAAACTTCTGGCAGTCTGCGACGTCGACGCCGGGCACCTGGCGGCCGCCGTCAACAAGGCGGGCGGCCAGTGCCGGGGGTACAAGGATTTCCGCGAGGTGCTCGACCGCGGCGACATCGACATCCTGCACATCGCCACGCCGCCGCACTGGCACGCCCTCATCTCCATCGCCGCCGCCGAGGCCGGGTGCGACATCTGGTGCGAGAAGCCGATGACCCGGACCATCGGCGAAGGTAAATATGTCATCGACGCCGTCCAGCGCAATGGCCGCATGTTCCGCCTCAACACGTGGTTCCGCCTCCACAGCGGTTTCTACGGCATGGGGACCGCCGTCAAGCCCATCAAGCAACTCGTGGCGAGCGGCCTTCTGGGCTGGCCCCTGACGGTCCGCGTGAGCCGCTTCACAGGCTTCGACTGGAAGGCGTCGATGTGGAGCGGGCAGACCAACCTTCAGCCCCAGCCCGTGCCGAAGGAATTCGACTACGACCTCTGGCTCGGCCCGGCGCCGGTCAAGCCGTATCACCCGCACCGGACGCACGGCACCTTCCGCGGCTACTGGGACTATGACGGCGGCGGCCTGGCCGACATGGGCCAGCATTACCTGGACCCGGTCCAGTACTTCCTCGGAAAGGACGACGCCAGCCCGGTCGAGATCGAGGCCTGGGCCCCCTGGCCGCCGCACCCCGACGCCGTGCTCCTGTGGGGCCGCATTGAAATGAAATATGAGGATGGCTGCCGCATCATCCTGGAATCCTGCGAGTGGGGCACAAACGAGACCGAGGGCCGGCCCTACATCGAGGGACCCAAGGGGAAGGTCTATCCGGGCTTCAAGACCGATCCGCCCGACCTGGCCGAGGCTGTGCGGACGCTGCCGGAGCCGGAACCGATGATCTCGGACTTCCCCACGTCGGTCCGCACACGCCGCAAGTTCGGCCTGAACGAGGTCAACGGCAACCGCAGCAACATGCTCGTGCACCTGGCCAACGCCGCCATACGCACGGGGCGCAAGTTGCGCTTCGACCCGGTCGCCCAGCGGTTCATCGGCGACGACGGCGCCAACCGGCTCGTCGATCAGCCGATGCGGGCGCCGTGGCATCTGTGACGGAAGTGAATGAGTACCTGAGTACCTGAGTGCCTGAGTAACAACAACGGCAGGACAAAGGCAAGGCCAAGGCTCATTTGGCGGCCCCGCTTGCGGGGCGCCTGTTGGTGCAGGTGATAATAGCGAGGCGACCATGAAGACAACGCATATCCTGGTGGCGATGACGCTGGCCATAGCGCTGACTGCAACTTCCGCGGCCCTCGCCGCCGAGGCGCCGCCCGGGGTGGCGGCGCTGGTGGCCAAGATGCCCTCCGCATCCGTCGCCGGCGGGCAGCAGGTGGCCGCAGACCTCGTCAAACTCGGCGCCCCGGGCGTGAAGGCCCTGGCCGGCATGGTCCTCGCGCCGGGCGCCGGCGACGACTCCAAGGCCCGCTTCGCCCTGAGCGGCCTCGCGCTCTACGTCGCCCGGCCCGATGCCGAGGCCCAGCGCGCGATGGTTGCCGGCGCCCTCGTCGAGGCGCTTCAGGCCGCCGACCAGCCCGGCGTCAAGTCGTTCCTCATCAACATGCTGCAACTGGCGGGCAAGGACGAGGCGGTCGCGCCGCTGGCCAGGTTCCTCGCCGACGCCGGACTCTGCGAGCCTGCCGCCCAGGCCCTTGTGCGGATCGGTTCGCCCAGCGCATCGGCGGCACTCGTTCAGGCGCTGCCCGGTGCGAAAGGCGCCCAGCGGGTAACGATCATCCGCGCACTGGGCGACCTGGGCGCCAAGGCGGCCGCCAGCGCGATCCTCCCCTATGCCGCCGACCCCGACACCGACACGCGCCGCGTTGCCCTCTATGCCCTGGCCAACATCGGCGATTTTTCGGCGGCCGACGCCCTCGCCAAGGCCGCCGCAGCCGAGGGGACCTGGGAGCGGGCCCACGCCACCGCCCTGTACCTGAGGTTCGCCACGCGCCTGGCGGAGGCCGGCGACAAGCAGGCGTGCGCGAATATCTGCCGCGGCCTTATCAGGACCCGCATCGCGCCGCACGAAAACAACGTGGTCGCCGACGCCCTGCGCACGCTGGCCCTTGCGGTCAGCGCCGACGCGGCCGACGACGTCATGGCGGCCACGCTCAGCCCCAACAAGCAACTCCGCGCCGCCGCCCTCGAACTTATCCAGACGATGCCCGGCGAGAAGGTCACGTCGGCCCTCGCCGAGAAGATGAAGCAGGCGCCGGCCCAGGAGAAGGCCGACATCCTGCGTGCGCTCGCCCGCCGCGGCGATGCAAAGGCCGCCGCCGCTGCCCTCGACGCGCTCAAAGACGACGAGAAGACCGTGCGCCTGGCCGCCATCGAGGCGGCCGCCCGCTCAGGGACCCCGCAGGCCACCGCGGCGATCCTGGCGATCCTTGCGAGCGACCAGGCCGACGAAGTGAAGGCCGCCCAGGACGCCCTCGGGCGGATCACATCCGACGAGGCGGGGGCCGCCATGGCCCGCGCGCTTCCGAAGTTGCCGGCGGCGTCGCGCGCCGCCGTGCTCCCCATCCTCGGCAAGCGCGGCGGAAAGGAACCGCTCGATGCCATCCTGGCCGCCGCCGCTGACCAGGACAGGCAGGTCCGCCTGGCCGCCATCAAGGCGCTCGGCGAGAAGCCCGCGGCCGAGGCGCTCGCGCGCCTCGTCGACGTCCTCCTCAAGTCCCAGGACAATGACGAGCGGGCGGAGTGCGAGCGGTCGGTCCTCCGCATCAGCGGCAGGGCCGGCGGCGCGGGCGAACCCATCCTCGCCGCAATGCCGAACGCCACCGGCGCCAACCGGGCGGTCCTCCTCAAGGCCCTCGCCATGGTCGCCGGCCCGAAGGCGCTTGAGGCCGTCCTGGCCGACACCCGCGCCGCGGACCCGGCCCTTCAGGAGGCGGCGGTCCGGGCCTTGGCGGATTGGCGTATCGCCGGCAAGGAAGCCCTTGATGCGCTCCTCGTGGTCGCCCGCACGTCCGACAAGCCCGCCCTCCAGGTCCTGGCGATCAGAGGATACGTCAGGCTCGCGGGGCTCCCCGGCGACAGTTCCGCCGCCGCCCGCGTGGCCCTGTACAAGGACGCCCTCGGCGCGGCCAGGCGGCCCGAGGAGAAGCGGCTCGTCCTGGCGGGCCTCGCCGAGGTGCGCGACATCGAGGCGCTCAAACTGGTGGAAACATGTTTCAGCGACGATGCCGTCGCGGCCGACGCGTGCATGGCGGCCGTCAAGATCGTCATCCCGCAGAAGGAGAAGCAGGAGCCGCTTGCGGGGCCCGCCGTCATGGAGGCCATGAAGAAGGCGGCCGCCGCCGCCAAGGACCAGAACGTACGCAACCAGGCGCTAAATTATGTCAATGCCACGCCAAAGCCCGAAGGCCTGAACGCGGCGCGCGGCAGGCCAGTCACCGCCTCGGTCGAAACGCAGGGCGCCCAGAAGCCCGAACTGGCCGTCGACGGCAACGCCGCCGACCTGAATTCCTCCTGGTGGGGCGGCCGGTGGCCGGCAACGTTCCAGGTTGACCTTCAGAAGCCCGCCATGATCGACAGCGTCCGCGTCTGGTTCTACTGGGGCGGCGGCCGCTACTACCAGTACACCGTCTCGGTCTCTCCCGACGGCAAGACGTGGAAGATGGTCGGCGACATGTCGAAGACCACCGCCCCGACGACGCCCGCCGGCCAGGCGTTTGCGTTCGACCCGGTCGAGGCCCGCTTCGTCAAGATCGACATCCTGAAGAATAGCGCCAACGAGGCGGTGCACCTCGTGGAGGTCAAGGTCTATGCTGCCGCCAAATGACTATCACGGCCGCCGTTTGCGCAAGTGCCAAACCAGCCCGATGTCGATGGCCACGAGAACGGCGTTTACCGCGTAGAGGAGCGTGACAGGTTCGGGCCACGCCGCCGCGACCCCCGCCCGCATAAACTTGGCCGCCATGCCGCTCAGGTAGCCGAACAGAATGAGGCCCATGAAGGCGGTGCTCTTGCCCTCGACGCGGCGAGTCCGGAGCGTCCGCAGGATGTCGACCGGCCAGGCGAAGCCGAAGCAGATGAGCATGCCCGCCTCGAAGACCTGCGCGACGACGACGAGCCAACCTGGCACCAAGCATTTCTCCGCATTGTCTCCCGCCGCTCCCGCGGCGGGCTCGAAACGGCATGCGCCACGCAATCGCACCGGCTGAATTCATGCGCGATGTTCGCGGCTCGTACTCGCCGCTCGCGGCTGCCGTTACGCCTGGCACAGGTCGCGCATAAAGAAGTTCGGGTCGCTGGTCAGGTTGACGCCGAGGCGCCGCAGTCCCTGCTCGTCGCCCGGCCGCGGGATGTGCGTCAGGTGCACCTCGCAGCCGCGAAGGTCCCTCAGTTTCTCCATGGCCAACTGGGCCGTCGGGTTGGTGGCGGCACTGATGCTCAAGGCTATCAGGGCCTCTTCGAGGTCCAGGCTCGCGGTCTTGGCGCTGAAGATGTCCTGCTTCATCCGGGCAATCGATTCGATGATGTTCGGCGACAGGAGGTGGATCCTGTCGGGGATCTCGGCGAGGGCCTTGATGGCGTTGAGGACGAGGCTCGAGGAGGCGTGCATGAGGGGCGAGTTGGAGGACGTGACGATGGCCCCGCCGGGCATCTCGATGGCCGCCCCGCAGAAGATGCCCTTGTTGCCCTTCTTGCGCTCGCGGGCCGCGTCGGCCGCCCGGCGGGCCGGGCCGACCACGCGGCGCCCCAGCGCCTCCAGGCCCAGTTCCTCCATCAGGAGTTCCGACCGCTCAACCGTCTCGGGGCTGGCGAAGCCCATCGCCTGCTCGCACAGGGAGCGGAAGTAGCGGCGGATGACCTCCTGCCGGGCTGCCTCGCCGCACACGCCGTCGTCGACGATCGCGAAGCCCGCCCGGTTGACGCCCATGTCGGTCGGGGACCGGTACATCGCCTGGCCGCCGGTGATCCGCTCCAGGATCCGACGGAGGACCGGAAATATCTCAACATCACGATTATAATTGACGGCCGTCTTCCCGTAGGCCTCCAGGTGCCACGGGTCGATCTGGTTGAAGTCGAGGATGTCGGCCGTGGCGGCCTCGTAGGCCACGTTCACGGGGTGTTTGAGGGGCAGGTTCCAGATGGGGAACGTCTCGAACTTGGCGTAGCCCGACCGAACGCCGCGCCGGTGATCGTGGTAGAGTTGCGACAGGCACGTGGCGAGTTTGCCGCTGCCGGGGCCGGGGCCGGTCACCACCACCAGGGGGTTCGCAGTTTCGAGGTACGCGTTCGCGCCGTACCCCTGGTCGCTGACGATCAGGTCGACGTTGGTGGGGTAGCCGGGGGTGGCCCGGTGGGTGTAGACGCGGACGCCGCAGTTCTCGAGTTTCTTCTTGAAGATGGTGGCGGCCGGCTGGTTGTCGAACCGCGTGATGACCACCGCCCGGATCTCGATGCCCCAGTCGCGAAGGTCGTCGATGAGTTTCATGGCATCGACGTCGTAGGTGATGCCGAAATCGGCCCGCAGTTTCTTGCGTTCAATGTCGCCCGCGTAGATGCACAGGATGATGTCGGCCTTGTCCTTGAGGTGCCTCAGGAGGTGCATCTTGGCGTTCGGGTCGAACCCCGGCAGGACGCGCGACGCGTGGTAATCGAACAGGAGTTTGCCGCCGAATTCCAGGTACAGTTTGTTCTGGAAGCGGCAGACCCGTTCGAGGATGGCGGCGGTCTGCTCGCGCAGGTATGCGGCATTGTCGAAGCCGACCGCGCGGCCGGCCGCCTTAGGCGCCTCGGTCTCTGCTGAGATCATCTTCTGCCGATCGGCCACGGTCGTACCCCCAATCGCCCCCCTGCCGGCGCCGGCAGCCCCGCGGCGATTTGCCGCGGGCTCAATGGCCGCCGGGCCGATAATCGTCAAAACGGCAACAACACGCGCCCCGACGAGCGGGGCGGCCAAATGGTCATTTGATACGATACAGGTGCACGGCGTACGGCCCGAAATCGTCGTCGAACCGGCCGCCGGAGACCTTCAGGCTTCGCCCTTCGCCGATGACCTCGACAGGCGCGCCGTCGGCCGCGGCGGGCGCCTCGAGCGTAACCTTGGCCGCCGCCGACAGGCCGACCGCAAAGACGTAGATCGCGCCGCGGTGCTGCTTCACCACGGCTCGCGGCCTGTCCTCGGCGTGCAACCTGGCAGCCTCGGCGCCGCGGGCCGGAGGGGCGAGCGCGAAGTCTGCCACTCCCCCCTTGGCCGCTGGGCTGTTCAAGACCGGCGCAAGTTCCCCGATCTGCTTGTCGATCGCCGTGACGGCCGCGAGCATCTCCGGGTCGTCCAGGAGGGCGTGCTCGTTGAACTTCGGCTTCCACTCGTGGACAAACCAGATGAGGCCGCGGGAGCCCGAGATGAGCGACATCCAGACCTCGGCTCGGACTTGGGCCGGCCCGGCCTTCTTGTCGGACTGGATGCGGGTGCATTCGATGCAGTTCCACACCACTTTCTTGTCGCCGGCCCACTTGACGAGGCGCTCGACGCCGCGGGCCACGAATTCCAGTCTGCCCTGGACCTCGGGCCTGGAGTGGGCCACCGGGTAAATGTCGAACGAAACGATGTCGCCGCCCCTGACGTACTCAGGGTAATCCTCGGGGTGGTTGGTGCGGACGCCGCGGCCGTACCACCCGTCCCACGCAACGCCCTGGCCCAGGTTGAGCGTCACGGGCCGCGTGGGGTCGGCGGCGCAGAGGCGCCGGTAGTCGGCGACGATCTTCTCCGGCGGGATCGGCGGGCCGTACCCCTTTCCGGAGGGGAGCGACTGGGCGTTGTCCGGCTCATCTCCATGCATCCATCCGACGATGGTCGGATCGTCCTTGTGATTGAGGCCCACCTCGTTCTGCTCGCAGATGACGGGCATGCCGGCGGCCTTGAGGGCCGCCAGTTGCTCCTCGGTCGGCCCTTTCCACAGGCCCACATAAAGGTTGATGCCTGCCGCCTTGTACTTCGGGGCCATCTTCGGGTCCTGGAGCCACACGGCAATCGGGAAGTAGTCGGGGCTGGCCGGCGGACCGTGTTTCCACGCGCCGTACGGCGCGGGTGCCGGCGCCGGGCCCGTCTCCTGGGCGGCCCCGGTTGCGACGTGTATCAGGACCATCGCGCAGGCCGAGACGACCGCCGACCCGCGCGCCATCTGCCGGAGCCTGCCCATGGCTTGGCCCTCCTCGGCGCCCCGCGCCGCCGCGCGGTATGCTACCGAGTTGGAGGCCGACCCGCAAGGAAACCGCGGGAGTTTTCTTCGGCGAGGTTCACTTTTCCTGCGCCAGGACGGCCTGGGCGTGGCGGGCGTAATGGCCGCGAAGGTCGCGGACATAGGTCTCGAGGATCTTCTTGCCGACCCCGCTGTAGTCGCCACACCGGTAAAGCGCCCGCGCCACCACCAGTTCGCGGAGCGAATTGTTGCGCGGGACGGTCTCCGTGGCGTTGGGGGTGGCCTGGCGCTTGGCCTCCTCGACGGTCGTGGTGGCGTAACCGGTCATGCCCGGCTTTGAGAGGAGGTCGGCCAGGGGCCTGGCGGCCCGCGGATCGCCGATGGCCTCCAGCGCCATCGCCGCCGCGCGGTGATGCGAGAACTCCTTCCCGGCGTCCAGCAGGGCAACCTTCTTCAGGATCGGCTCCACGGCCAGCGGGTCGCGCGTGCGGCCGAGGGCAATGATGTAACTATCGAGCGGGCTGATGCTCCGGCCATATTGGCCCATGCCGACATAGTTCCAACCCTTGTCGAAGTCTGTCTCGGCCTCGACCTTGGCGATGAGCGTCTCGGCGCCCGCGGCATCGCCCATCATGCCGAGGATGTGGGCGTAGACGAGTTTGGCCTCGCCCTCTGCCGAGGCGTACGCCGCACGCAAGAGCGGCGCCGCCTCCTGCGGCTGCGCCAGGACGATCTCGAGGTCCGCATAGTCCTTCGCCACGTTCTTGACGGCCTCGGCCACCCGCTCCTTGGGCGGCGGAAAAGAATCGGTGTCGGTCAGGACGCGCTCGGGCAGGCAACCGATCTCGACCAGGTGCCTCTGGAGGCCCTTGAGGTCGACCTGGCGGACGGCGGCGCTGGATCGGGCGACCATTGCCGCCGCCGTGCCCGCCGCATACCCCTGGTTCTGCACGTCGGGCTGCATGCGGATGACCGGGATGGCGTCGCGGTGCGCGCTCACGCCGAGGCCGGTCACCAGGATGCCCTCCAACCCCTTCGGCAAGAGCGCCCGGTACGGAAGGTTCACCGTCATGCCCTTTCGGTCCGGCGGCCGCAGCAGGAAGATCGGATGGACTGTGAACCCGTGGCTGTCGAAGTCGCTCTGGCAGATAGCGACCGTGTCGGGCCAGGTGCGGTTCAGCATCATGTCCATCGGCGTCAAGGTCACGTCGCCGATGATGCGGCGGCGCTCGCGAGTATCGACCAACTGGCCGAGGTCGTACGCCCCTTCGAACTTCTCGCGGGCGTACACAAAGAGGTGCCACAGGTCCAGGACGTCGGTGTCGTCGGCGAACATGTAATCGGTGTTGGTGTACCCCGCACCGAGGTGGATTGGGGGCAGGCCCGCGCCCTGGATGCCGACATCGTCGCCGGCGGTGTAGGAGCACTCGGCGCCGGCGGCGGCGGCCAGATCGGCGCTGCCCGTCGAGTCGATGACAGTCTTCGCCAGGACGACGCCGCGGCCCTGCGGCGTCGCCACCACGACGCCCTTGACCGTGCCGCCGTCGACAAAGGCGCCGCACCCGAGCGCTCCGAACCAGATCTCGGTGCCGGCCTTGCGGTTGGCCTGGCGCCACCACTCGGCCTTGCCAACGACTTCGCTCGCCGCGCCGAGTTCCTTGACGCCCTTGTCGACCTCGGCGGTGAATCCGCCGCGGAACCCGTGGTAGTACTTGGTGATCATGCCCAGCGTGCCGACGCCGCCCAGGCCGTGCAGGTACTCGACGACCAGTGCCTTGGCGCCGTGCCGCCCGGCCCCGATGCCGGCGGGCGCGCCGCCCGTTCCGCCGCCGACGATCACCACGTCGTAGAGGCCGATGACGGGCACCGCGCGGTCGGGCGAGGCCACGGTTTGCTTGACAGGGCCGATGGGTCGGACGCCCGCGAGCGGTTCCCGCACATCGCCCCGCTCGGCAGGCTCGCCCAGGGAGGGCGGAACCTTCGGACCCGCGACGGCGGGCAGCGCCTTCGCTTCTTCGGCCGCCGCCGCGCCAAGGCAGGCGCCTATATCCATCAGGGCGAGCGGGCGAAGGAGTTTCTCGGCCTGCTTTCGCGGCACGTCGGCGCAACCGCCCAAGACGTAGACGTGGTCCAACCCCGCCGGCCGGAAGGCATCCAGCGGCAACCTCTCGGCACCGGCCCAGTCGCCCGAGGCGGCCGCCCTGCCCTTCATCGGGTCGGGCGGCACCTGGAACAGGACCTCGGCCGCATCGACCTGGGCGGGATGGAACGTCCGGTCGCGGGCCACCTGCTCGGCCTTGGCGAAAGAGGGCCACGAACCGTCGGCCATCGGAATCTGAAGCGTGTACTCCATCAGATCGTACGACCGGTTGGCGGCGGCGAACGAGACGCCGAGTTTGCGGGCCGAGAGGCCGTCGCCCGTGTTCGTCTCTCCCCCGACGACGACCCGCTTGAAGACTTGCGGACCGGCGGGGTACGGCCGGAACTCGGCCCCCGCCAGACGCGCCACCCATGCGCGGTCGGTCGCATCAATGATGACCTTGGCCATGACGGCCTGTCGCCCGGCCCGGTTGGCCATGACGATGCCGCAAGGCTTCGCGCCTGCGCCGCGAAGGACATCGGTGGCGTAGCAGCCGTAAAGGAAGTCCACCTTGGCCGCCAGGAGGGCGTCGTCGAGGGTCTTCTTGACGTGCATCGGCGTAGGCGGCCGTGCGGGCGGTTGTGCAGGCGCTGACCCTGCGCCGCCTGCGGCCGCGAAGAGTCTCCTGGCCAGCGGCAAACCCGGCTCCTCGCCTTCCTCGAGCCACAGGCGCATCGTCGCACACAGGTCTTCGCCGAGGTACGGCCGGGGCGCCGCCAGGAAGACCCTCGCCCCCTTCTCGGCGGCCGAGACGGCGGCCGCAACGGCGCCGCTGGACCCGCCGACGATCGCCACGTCCACGTCGTAGGCCACGGGGATGAGCCGGGCCGACTCCGTCACCGAGGGCCGCGGCTCGGCCGCATGGACGCATGCCACCAACAGGCCCATGACGAAGGCCAGACAAAGCCACATAGGTATAAGATTCACGGACTCCTCGGTGCCGGCTGCGACGAGGCCGCCATCGGCTCCCTGCTGTACGAACTACGCCCTGCCGTTGGCGGCTCACTCATCCTTGGCGTCGGCTTCGGCCTTGGCAAGTTTCTTGGATTTCGCCTGGCGGGCCTTGCCGCGCTTGCTATCGTGCCACTGCATCAGGGCGCCCGCCCCGGCCAGGACCAGCACCACGATCGCGAGGACGTAGTCATTGGCCTTCAGGAAGGTGCAGATGGGCTCGCCGAGGGAAGGCTTGATGACCGTCAGCCGGACCGCGCCATCCACGAGCAGCGCCGCCCCAACGAGCGACGAAACGATGATCAGAAGCGGCCGGAAGAGCCAGATCGCCAGGACCACGCCCAGCACAAATACCACGCCGGCGATGACGTACAGGTAGGCCGGCGTCGTCACACCGGCCCCCTCGGCGAAGCAGACGACAACCGCCGCCAACGCCGCTCCGCCCAGCAGACCCCACCCGACGCGATGCAGGGGCCACGCCACAAACCCCAGAACCAGGGCCCCAAGGGCCGTTCCCACCAGCCCCCACAGCGGCGACAGGCCCAGGCAAGCGCCGACCACCATGCCGACCAGGCCGCCGACGGCCGCGAACACAAGGATCACCAGCGCCTTGTAGACTCGGTAGCCGTACAGGAGGAACGCCAGGCCGACGACAATCAGGATGAGCCCGGCCACCCACGGCAACCGCGTGCACAACTGGCTCCATGCCGTGTCGACGCGCTCGATATCCAGTTGGGCCGTCAGCAGGTCCAGCAAGCGCTGGGGCCCCGCGCTCTCGGCGGCAAGAATCATCGTGTGGCTCCTTCCTGCCTGATACTACAGCGCGACGTCGTCAATTGGAGGCGCCGAAGCCCGTCCGAAAGACAGCGGGCCGGAAGCGCATGTTGCGCTGCGGTACTAACCTTCGTCTTCGGGCGCCCCGTCGGGCGGGCTGTCCCACTGCTGCTGGGGCCGGGCCAGCGCCCGCTGTGCCACCAGGCCGATCGCCACCAGGCAGAGCCAGCACGCGCTGAGAGTGAGCGGAAACGCCCTGGCCAGCGGCGGCTGCCCCTCGCCGCGATAAGCCGAGATGAACTCGGCCAGCCCGATGAGGACGAGTGCGGCCCCCTGGGCCGCCGTCACCAGCCGCTGGTTGAACCGTGGCCACGCGGTGGCCACGGTGGCCCCGATCAGGAGTCCCGTCAGGCAAGCCGCCAGGACCGGATCGCTGGCAAGATTCGGTCCGCTGATCTGAGTCGAGAAACTCCTGCCCGAGACATTCAGGACCAGGTACGAGGTGAAGCCGCCCTGCCCGACCGCCAGGGAGGCCAGCGTCGCCAGGACGGCCGACAGGACGATCGCCGACAGGACCGCGTGCATCACGTTTCGCAAGAACGCGGTCAGCCCGCCGAGAATCAGGCCGCCAAGGATGATCACGAAGGACTGCACCAGCGGTATCCACGAAGACACCACCATGCCGACGATGCACCCCAGGACGGTCATGCTCAGGACGTTGAAGACACGCGGCCAGCGCGACCCGACCAGCAGGTAGACCGCGCCGATGCCCGCCAGGAGAATGCACCCCCACACCGGGATGACCAGCCGCAGTTCGCCCGTGGTTGCTGCCAGCATCGGCATGTCGCCTCGATGGCCCTCGTGCCCGACCACGCCACAGCCTACCCTCTGGTGCGCCCGGGTGACATGAAAATCGCGTTTTCGTGGCCGCGTGTCAAGGGCAACGGTTCGCGCGCCGCCGTTTTCTTGACTGGACATGGGGCGTTGGTAGAATCGCAGGTTCCGGCGCGGACGACGTCGCGCCGCATGCAGCCGGCGAACCAGAAGGAGGCAGCGACGATGCCGAAGCAGCAGATGGGCCTGGTCGGCCTGGGCGTCATGGGCGACAGTCTCGCCCTGAACATGGAGAGCAAAGGCTTCACGGTCGCCGTGTTCAACCGGACCGGCTCGAAGACCCAGGCCTTCGTCGAGGGCCCTGCGGCCGGCAAACGCATCGTCGGCACGTATACGCCGAAGGACCTGTGCGACGCCCTCGAGCGCCCCCGGCGGATCATCCTCATGGTCAAGGCAGGCTCACCCGTCGACGACGTGATCGCCGAGTTCCGGCCGGTGCTCGACAAGGGCGACCTCTTGATCGACGGCGGCAACTCCTTCTTCATGGATACCGAGCGGCGCGCCAGGGACCTCGCCAAGGAGGGCGTCCTTTACATCGGCACGGGCATCTCCGGCGGCGAAGAGGGCGCCCTGAAAGGTCCCTGCATCATGCCCGGCGGCTCGCCGGAAGCCTACGCCCTCGTGAAAGACGTGCTCGAGAAGATCGCCGCCCAGGTCGACGGCCCCTGCTGCGCCTACATCGGCCCCGGCGGCGCCGGACACTACGTCAAAATGGTCCACAACGGCATCGAGTACGGCATCATGCAGTGTATAGCCGAGACGTACGATATCCTCCGGACGCTCCTCTGCCTGAAAGCCGCCGAACTCAGCAAGATCTTCGCCAAGTGGAACGCCGCCGAACTCGGCGGATACCTGATCGAGATTGCCGCCCTGTGCCTGGCGAAGATCGATCCCGAGACCGGCAAGCCCCTGGTCGACCTCATCCTCGACAAGGCGGGCCAGAAAGGCACGGGCAAGTGGACCAGCCAGAACGCGCTGGACCTGGGCGTGGCCATTCCGACGGTCGACATGGCCGTCGAGGGCCGCATCCTCTCGGCCTTCAAGAGCGAGCGCGTCGCGGCCGCGAGAATCCTGAAGGCGGCGCGCGTCCGCACGCCCTCGAACCGCACGAAGTTCGTCAAGGATTGCCGCGAGGCGCTGTACCTGGCGGTCACCGCATGCTACGCCCAGGGGCTGGCCCTGGCGCGCGAGGCGTCGAAGGAATACAAATATGACCTGCGCCTCGACGAGATCGCCCGCATCTGGAAGGGCGGGTGCATCATCCGCTCCAGATTGCTCGATCCGATCGCGGCGGCCTTCAAGAAAAACCCGGCCCTGGCGAACCTCCTGGTGGACCGGAACTTCGCAAAGATCGCCAACACGCGGGCCAAGGCCCTGCGGGCGGTCGTCGGCGAGGCCGTCAAGAGCGGCGTGCCGGTCCTCGGCCTCGGCGCCTCGCTCGCGTACCTCGACTCGTACCGGTCGGCCCGGCTTCCCCAGAACCTGACCCAGGCCCAGCGCGACTGCTTCGGCGCCCACACCTACGAGCGGACCGACCGCGAAGGGGTGTTCCACACGCAGTGGAACGAATAGATTGCGCATCGTCGGCGACGCAAACATCCCGCTGCTGGCGGATGCCTTCGGCCCGCTGGGCGAAGTGGCGGCCCTTCCCGCCGACCGCATCACGCCCGAGGCCCTCCGCAGCGCCGACGCCCTCCTGGTGCGGAGCGTCACGCGCGTCGATGAGGCGCTCCTGGCCGAGAGCGCCGTCCGGTTCGTCGCCACCGCCACGATCGGCTTCGACCACATCGACAAGGCGTACCTCTCGCGCCGCGGGATCGGTTTTGCCTATGCCCCAGGCTCGAACGCTCACAGCGTGGCCGAATACGTGCTCGCGGCCATCTACACGCTGGCCGATCGCCGGCGCTTCCGCGTCACGGACATGGTCCTGGGCGTCGTCGGCTGCGGCAACGTGGGCGGGCGCCTGGCCCGCATGGCCCAGGCCATCGGCATGAAGGTGCTGCGGAACGACCCGCCCCTGGCGCGCCAGACCGGCGACCCGCGGTACGTTCCCGTCGAGGCGTTGGCCGAGGCCGACATCGTCACGCTTCACGTGCCGCTGGAGCGCTCCGGCCCTGACGCCACGTACCACATGATCAACGAGGGGCTGCTCGCGGGGCTGAAGCGCGGCATGGCGCTCATCAACACGTCGCGCGGCGCGGTGGCCGACACGGCGGCGCTCAAGGCGGCCATCGCGGGCAGACGCCTCGGCGCCGTGGTCCTCGACGTATGGGAGAAAGAGCCGAACATCGACGGCGAACTCCTCCAGCGCGCGGACCTGGCCACCCCGCACATCGCGGGATACTCTTACGACGGAAAAATCAACGGAACGCGGATGGTGCTGGAGGCCTTTTGCCGGCATTTCGGTCTGCGGCGGGAATGGGATCCTTCGCCTCTGATGCCACCGGCGGCCAGGCCGCGGGTCCGGATGCTCGCCGGCATCACCGTCGAGAAGACCATTCACGAGGCCATTCGGGCCGCGTATGATATTGAGGCCGACGACAAGCGTCTGCGGGCCATTGTGGCCGAGCCAAGCGACGATCGCGGCAGGTTCTTCGACAGCCTTCGCAGGAATTACCCGGTCCGCCGGGAGTTCCCGGGGACGACCGTGGAACTGGCCGAGCCGAACGTGGCCGCGAAGGAGGCGCTCGAGGCGCTCGGCTTCACCGTTGAGGTGTAGGCCCGGGCGACGCCGCGGCAGCATGCGAGGCGTAGGCCGTGGCAGCGCCCCGGCCTGCATGTAAGGGAAACCAAGTGATCATCGGACGCGGGCACAAGCAGGGCGTCATTGCAGACACCGACGTGCGCGAACTGTGCCGCGAGGCCCTTGACTCGCTCGACCTGGCGGGCAAGAGCGTTCTGGCGCTCATTCCCGATTCCACGCGGACCGCTCCGGTGGGCCTGATGTTCCGAACGCTGGCCGACCTCCTGGCGACCCGCAACGCCCGCATCGACTTCCTTATCGCCCTCGGCACTCACATGGCCATGGGCGAAGAGAAGATCCTCAAGATGCTCGGCCTGTCGGCCGAGGAGCGCCGCAAACGCTACGGCCACGTAGGCATATTCAACCATGAGTGGAACAACCCGCAGGCCCTCCTCGTGGTCGGCACGCTGGGGGCCGGCGAGATGGACCGCCTGAGCGAAGGCCGCTGCGCCCGCGAGGTGCCGGTGGAACTCAACCGGCGGGTCTTCCAGTACGACCGCCTGCTGATCGTCGGGCCGACCTTCCCGCACGAGGTGGCGGGGTTCTCCGGCGGGCACAAGTACCTGTTCCCCGGCGTCGCGGGGCCCGAGATCATCAACTTCTTCCACTGGCTGGGGGCCCTGGTGACCAACTGGAAGATCAACGGCGTCAAGGACACGGTCGTGCGGCGGGTCATCGACCGGGCCGTCGGCCTGGTGAAGGTGCCGATCACCAACTTCGACATGGTCGTCACGCGAGAGGGCCTCAAGGGCCTCTACGTCGGCGACGCCCGCGAGGCATTCTCGGCGGCGGCCGACCTATCGGCACAGGTCCATATCAAGCACGTCAGCCGCCCGTTCAAGCGCGTCCTCGGCGTGGCGCCCGAAATGTACGACGACCTCTGGACCGCCGGCAAGGTCATGTACAAGTTGGAGCCGATCGTCGAGGACGGCGGCGAACTCATCATTTACGCCCCGCACATCACCGAGGTCTCGTACACGCACGGCCACATCCTCGACCGCATCGGGTACCACTGTCTCGGCTACTTCTGCGCCCAGATCAGCGAGTTCGCCGACATCCCCGGCGGCGTGATGGCCCACTCGACGCACGTCCGCGGCCTCGGCTCATACGCGGACGGCGTCGAGAAACCGCGCATCCGGGTGACCCTGGCCACCGGCATCCCGCGAGAGCGGTGCGAGCGGATCAACCTGGGCTACCTGGACCCCAAGGAGATCCGCGCCGCCGAGTGGATCGGCCGGCAGAAGGAAGGCCTTCTGCTGGTCGACCAGGCGGGCGAGACACTGTATCGCCTGAAGAACCCGCCCATGTAGGCCGGGGCGCAGCCCCGGCGCCTTGGCGCTCGCGCTGCCCCAATGGCCGGGGCGTGCCGGGGCGTTGCCCGGGCCTCAATTGCCCTCCCCGAATTTTCTCTGGCAGCGTCCCCCAAGAACCGTATACGGTAGCGTTGGAGCCTGCCGCGGGAGGGGCGGGAGATGCGCGCTTTCGAGGTCTCCCGCCGCTTCGGCGGCCGGCTCGCAGGCAGCGGACTCGGAAATGGAGAGTCGAGATGGCCAAAGCCAGGAACGTGATCGTCGCGCAGTCGGGCGGGCCGTCGCCTGTCATCAACAACTCGATCCGAGGCATCGCCGAGACGTGCTTCGCAAGCCCCGAGAAGTTCGGGACCGTCTATGCGGCATGGCACGGCATCGAGGGCGTGCTGAAAGAGGAACTTCTGGACCTCTCGGCCCAGCCGCGCGAAGAACTCGCCCTGCTTCGGACCACCCCCGCCGCCGGCGCGATCGGCACCTGCCGCTACAAACTCAAAGAGAGCCAGGCCGAGGACTTCGAACGGGTCATCGAGGTCCTCAAGGCCCACAACGTCGGCTACTTTTTCTACACTGGCGGCAACGATTCGATGGACACCGCCCACAAGATCGCCAAACTCGCGGCCGCGCGCGGCCTCGACCTGGTGGCCGTCGGCGTGCCGAAGACCATCGACAACGACGTCGGCGACTCCGAGTTCAGACTCATCGACCACACGCCGGGCTACGGCAGCGTGGCCCGGTACTGGGCCCTGGCGGTCCAGACGGCCAACGAGGAGAACCTGGGTTCCTCCCCTGCCGACCCGGTGCTGGTGATGCAGGCGATGGGCCGCAAGATCGGGTTCATCCCGGCGTCGGCGCGCCTGGCGGACCCCGAGCGGCGGCTTCCCCTGCACATCTACCTGGCCGAGTCAGGCGTGACGCTCCAGGAGATGGCCGACGAGATAAGCGACGAGTTGAGGCGCAGCGGGCGCTGCATGGTCGTGGTGAGCGAGGGGGTCGACGTCGGCGACCTGGGCGCGCGGCGCGACGCCTTCGGCCACGTCCAGTACTCGGCCAGCGGCACCACGGCCGCACAGACAATCGTCAACTACCTGACCGAGAAGGGCCTGCCGGTGGCCGGGTCGGCTCGATGCAACGTCCCCGGCACCGACCAGCGGCACAACATGATCTACGCCTCCTCGGTGGACCTGGACGAGGCGTACAGGGTGGGCCAGAAGGCGGCCTTCATTGCGGCCGAAGACGGCAGCGGCTGGATGGCCACCCTCCTGCGCGAGCCGGGCAGCGTCTACCGCGTCCGCTACGACAAGGTGCCGCTGGAGGCTATGGCCAACTCCGAGCGCAAGTTCCCGGCAGGCTGGGTTGCCGCCAACCGCCGCGACGTGACCGACGAGTTCGTGGCCTACTCGCGCCCGCTCATCGGCGACGACTGGCCGGCGGTGCCCCTGGTCGACGGGCGCCAGCGGTTCGCCCGGCTCGAACCGATCTTCGCCGAGAAGAAATGCAGGGCCTACGTGCCTCAGGCCTTGCGCGCGAAGAAGTGACATACATCAACGAAAGGCAATTCAATGGCTCGTGAACTCACACTGCGTTACGGCATGAACCCGCACCAGAAGCCCGCCCGCGTGTTCGTGACGCAAGGCGAGTTGCCCGTGGAGGTCGTGAGCGGCGCGCCGGGCTTCATCAACATGCTCGACGCCCTGAACGCGTGGGCCCTGGTGAAGGAGTTGAAGCAGGCGTTGGGGCTTCCGTCGGCGGCGTCGTTCAAGCACGTCAGCCCGGCCGGCGCCGCCGTCGCCGTGGCGCTCTCGGACGCCGAGAAGAAGGCGCTGTTCGTGGACGACATGTCGGACCTTTCGCCGCTGGCGATCGCGTACGCGCGTGCCCGCGGGGCCGACCGCATGTCGAGTTTCGGCGACCTTGCAGCGCTGAGCGACCCGCTGGATGCCTCGGCGGCTGCACTGCTGGCCCGCGAGGTCTCCGACGGCTGCATCGCCCCCGGTTACGACGCCGACGCCCTCGAAGTCCTCCGGAGCAAGCGCGGCGGCAAGTACCTCGCCCTCAAGATTGACCCGAACTTCGAGCCCCCCGCCCTCGAGACGCGGCAGGTCTACGGCGTCTTTCTCGAACAGGCCCGCAACGCGGTCGTGCCGGGGCCGGACCTCTGTAAGACCATCGTGACGAAGAACAAGGACCTGCCGCCGGAGGCCGTCCGCGACCTCCTGGTCGCCACGGTGGCCCTCAAGTATACGATGTCGAACTCCGTGGCGTTTGCGAAGAACGGCCAGGCCATCGGCATCGGGGCGGGGCAGCAGTCGCGAGTCCACTGCACGCGCCTGGCCGGGTCGAAGGCCGACCTCTGGTGGCTGCGGCAGCACCCGCGCGTCCTGGCGGCCCGGTTCAAGGACGGCGTTTCGCGGGCCGAGCGCAACAATGCCATCGATCAATATTTACTTGAGCGCCCCACGCCGTTCGAGAAACGCGCGTGCAAGAAGGCATTCGTCAAGGCGCCCAGGCCGCTCACGTTCAAGGAACGCTCCGAGTGGCTGGCGCAACTGACCGGCGTGAGCCTCTCGAGCGACGCGTTCTTTCCGTTCCGCGACTCGATCGACCGGGCGGCCCAGTCGGGCGTCAAGTACGTCCTCCAGCCAGGCGGCTCAGAGCGCGACGACGTGGTCATCCAGGCCTGCGACGAGCATGGGATGGTGATGGCGATGTCGGGCCTGCGCCTCTTCCATCACTGACATGCAGGCCGGGGCGCGCCACGGCATTCATATCCGTCACCCCGTCACTTCGCGACTGCAAAGCGCCGGGGCGTTGTCCCGG
>Ga0315280_10002299_pt1 | contig 31211 bp, 20 predicted proteins | sample YL17G06_40_MG_FD_203697 | JGI IMG/M metagenome (GOLD analysis project Ga0315280, IMG submission 203697) | Sediment microbial communities from Yellowstone Lake, YNP, Wyoming, USA - YL17G06_40 | ecosystem: Environmental > Aquatic > Freshwater > Lake > Sediment | place: USA: Wyoming | collected... | reverse complement strand
CAGCCTGCGCTTCACGTTGGAACCGTTCTAGGGCTTGCCGGTCCTTGGAGAGTTCTTCAGGCAGGAACTTCAAGGCGACGATGCGCTTAAGCTTGGTGTCCTCGGCCTTGTAGACCACACCCATGCCGCCGCCCAGCTTCTCCAGAATGCGGTAGTGGGAAACCGTCGTGCCAACCACGGGAGTCGGCCTTCCTTTGTTGCCATCTTAGGCCACGCTTGCAGGCAAGTCAACGCGTGCCGAGCGACGAAGAGGTCTTGAGTTCTCCCAACTGGCGAGCCAGGAGTAGGCTTCACGGTTCTCGCTTCAGTTCGCAGATCGCGTCAGAAACATGACTCCGCCGCCGGGGCTCCCCCGACGATCCCGCCAGAGCCTATCCCCCTGGAAAGAGGAACTTCACGCCGGCAAGGAAGTTCAGTGGCAAAGCCGGGAAACCGAGCGATTCTTCGTACCTCTGGTTCAAGAAGTTATTCAGGCGACCGTAGATTTCCACCCCGTGGGGCAGTCGATAGGAGAACCCGCTATCCGCGCGAACATATCCTTTGTTGGTGAAAAGGCATGGCAGGCCCAGGGTACAGGCGAAGGTCCCCATATTGGGTTCCAAATCGAGAACACCGCCCCGCACGTAGGCGTGAGTATTGAGCATCAGGCGGCCGCGATGCCAGGTCACATTGAAGGCACCCGAATTCCGAGGGCGACGCAACAGCGGCTGGCCCACACGAAAAGGGAACTGGACCAAAGCTGTGCCATCGAGCGCCTGGATGGAACTCTCGAGCAGCGTGTACTCGCCCCCTAGCTCCAGTGAACGGCTGGGCCGAATCCGGAAAGACATTTCCATCCCTTGCGCGCGCGCGTTTGCCAGATTGGCAGATGCGAAGGTGGTCAGGTTGGCAAGCGAGCCGCCGAGAACCACAATCTGATCCTCAAACCGGTTGTAGAAGCAGGTGACGTCAAGCACGGCGCGGCTGGAGAAGAACCGCTGCTCGAGGCCCGCATCGAAGCTGATACTCTTTTCCGGCTTGAGGCGGGGATTGTTGGTGAAGGCTAGCTCAAAGCCGCTGGGCGCGCGGATGCCTGTGCCGAAACTTCCGTGCAGCCTCGTCAAACCGAGCCACCTTCCCATGTCACCTTCGCGCGCGAGGTAGGCCACCGAGACGCGCGGGTTCAGCTTGACGACGGAACTCGCGGGCAGGAGCGGCCGCAGTCCATACGCGCCCGGAGGCAGGGCGCGCGTCCGCAGGTTGTCCAGCCGCAGCCCCGCGATCACGAACAAGCGCTTGCTGGGACTCCAACGATTCTCCCCGAAATACGCCAGACTGGTGCGGGGCAGCAGGAAAGGCTTGTTGCTCGCGTCCGCGACGAAGGTGTTTCGTATCTGCTCCCGATTGTACTCAAACCCGAAAACCAAGAGATCCTCGTTCGAGACGGTGACCTCGCTCCGCGTGTTCAAGACGCCGCGCAGGTTGTTCGAAAAGGAGTCGCCGAAAGGTGAGCGGAAAAAGAGATCGTTGGTGGCGAGGCTGCCGGTCACGACCTGTCGCAGACGCGAAGAGAATTGCTCCGAGTAGTTCCCCTCGTACGCGAATAGATTCTGCTTGTCCCGTGAGATCGTATCGATACCGCCAAACAGATGGTCGGGGTCCGAGCCATAAGGCCCCGGCGCACCCGCGTCATTGGCATTGCCAAAGAAGTGGAAACTTGCCTGCCGGCGGGGACTGCGTGTGTAGCCTAAGCTGAGGAAGGCGCTTTGATTTCGGTATCGATCGTTCTGGACAACCCCACCGGAATCGAGCCGGGAGAGATCGAAAGCCCAACCCAAACCGCGCGTGAGGCCGCTCCCTCCCGTCGAGAAGCGCCGCGTAGTGAAACTTCCCCCTTCCGCCAGCGCCGTGAAATGCGGTGGACCTTCGCCGCGTCGGGTGACGATGTTAATGACGCCGGTAACGGCGTTCGAACCATAGAGAGCGCTTTCCGGGCCACGCGTGACTTCCACATGGTCAACACCATCGGCTGGCAACGCCGCAAAGTCGAAGTCTCCACCAAATTGGTTCATCTGGATGCCGTCCATCATCACCAGGTTGTAGTTGGAGTTACCGCCGCGGATGAAGACTCCGGTCACGCCGCCACGCCGCCCGGTCTGATTGACTTCCACGCCGGGGACTCCGCGCAAGACCTCGAGCACACTCTGCGCACCCCGGTCGTCCATTTCCTGCCGCGTAACCACAGACACAGAAGAACCGATCTGGGGCACCAGCGCCCCTCCCAGAGAAGCGGATACCACCACCTGTTGCGCGACGGCGCTCAACTCAAGATGCAAATGCGCGATGCGCGTCTGATTCTCTGCGACCTCCACGGCCACCGTGGAAGTGGAAAATCCCGGCGCGTTTGCCACCAGCCGATACGCTCCACTCCGCAAGCCCTCAAACTTGTAAGCTCCTCGCGAATCGGTCTGACGCTCAGCGCGTACAGCGAGCGATTCGAGCAGACTGACACGCGCGCCTGGAACCACTTGGCCGCTAGGGTCGAACACGGTTCCTTCCAGGGTGGCCGCACGCGCGCCACCCAAGCTGATGAAAAGTGACAGAAAGCCAAGGAGGAGGGTTTTCAGACAGCTCTGATGACCACGACTCTTGCAGGACTTTACAAAGCTCCGGGTTTCGGTTTCTGACTTCCGACTTCCGACATCTGACTTCTTCACTTTAGACTCCTTCTCCCCGCTCTCACGACGGGGCGTCAGCGGCGGAAGGAGTCCGAAGTTGGAGGGCGACAAAATAGAAAAGCCTCCCAATCCCTCGAACCGGAACCGGAAGGCCACGCGGTCTTCCTCAGGACTCTCTCCGTCGAAGAGTTAGGCTGAGTCAAGGTTCCTGGGCAGGTTTCCTGGCTTTCGGGTCCTCGCCGGATCCTCAGCCTTCCCTTTCCGCGAGAAGCGGACCAGTGGCTGGCTCTAACGCCTGAGAGGATGCGGCTCGCCGATCACAGTGGCGGGACCGCGGCCGCTTTGCACGGCCTTTCCTTTTCGTCCCGACTCCCGTCGGGACCACCGCAGGAACTATCTTTTCAAAGAACGCACGCAGGCAAGCTAGCACTTTGCCTGGCAACGTGTCAATGGATGAGTTTGCGGCGTCGTTCTTCTTGCTTCAACAATCATGCTGAAGTAACCTTCTGCCGCTGACCTCCTTCCAGACTTGCATGAGGGCGAGTTGATCCATGCGTGGCACGGAGTCCTTGCTGAAAATCCTGATAGCAGGAGCGGTGCTCACATCCGGCCTGCGCGGGGCGGAGCCGGTGGAGCTGACCGCCCCGCCTGGTCCGACTGCAGAGCCACTTGCTGAACGCGTCGTTGCTTATCAGATTGACGCGCGCCTGGACGTGAACAAGAAAACCATCGATGCCACCGAACTACTGACCTACCGCAACCTGACCGGCCGCCCGCTCGACGTGTTTCCTTTCCACCTCTACCTGAACGCGTTCCAGCCCAAATCGACTGCCGTGCGCGAGGCCCGGCGAGACGATCGGAACTTCCAATGGAAAGACAAGAACTTCGGTTCAATCGAGGTCAGATCCTTCGCGGTCGCGGGCATGGGTGACCTGACGCGGCAGCTCGTATTCGTCCAGCCCGACGATGGCAATCCCGACGACCGAACCGTCTTTCAGGTGCGGCTGGCGAGGCCAGTGACGCCGGGCGCGCAAGTTCAATTCAAGATCGCCTTCCATGCCCAGCTGCCCGAGGGGCTGGCGCGCACCGGATACAAACGCGACTTTTTCATGGTGGCGCAGTGGTTTCCGAAAGTGGGCGTGTGGTGGAAAGGGGCGTGGAACTGCCATCAGTTTCACCGCACCACCGAGTTCTTCGCGGACTTCGGCACTTACGATGTGAAGCTGACGGTGCCGCAAAGCTGCATCGTCGGCTCGAGTGGCGAGCAGGTGGCAAGCATCAACAACCGCGATGGGACGAAGACAGTCAGCGTTCACGCGGAAGACATCCACGATTTCGCCTGGGCTGCCAGCCCGGACTTCCGCGTGGTCGAAGATACTTGGCAGGGCAGTGTGGGCACAGTGAAGATTCGTTTGCTGATGTCGCCCGGGCACGTGAAGCAAGCGCCGCGCTACCTTCAGGCACTCAAGGGCACGCTCGAGCGCTTTGACCGCTGGTACGGCCCTTATCCCTACAACCGGATTACAGTGGTTGACCCGCCGCACGGTGCTTTCGGCGCGGGCGGAATGGAATATCCCACCCTTATCACTGCCGGCACCACCTGGTGGATGCCCAGAGGCGTGCGCCTGCCGGAGCTCATCGTAGAACACGAGTTCGGGCACCAGTACTGGTATGGGATGGTGGCCACCAACGAGTTTGAAGAAGCCTGGCTCGACGAGGGAATCAACTTCTACGCTGAAGTGAAGGTTATGGGTTCGCTTTACGAGCCTGCCGCCTCAGGCATTGACTTGTGGGGGGCCACCCTAAACGACGCCGGCGCTCAAAGGCTTTCCTATCTCGGGACTCCGGACACCGACCCCCTGACACGCCGCGCCTACGAATACATGACCAGCGACGCTTACGGCGCGGTCAGCTACGCCAAAACCGCCATGGTTCTGCTGACCCTGGAAGGGCTGATCGGTGAAGAAACCCTGCGGCATGCGCTTCAGGCGTATTTCCTGCGCTACCGGTTCACTCATCCCACGGGGGAGGATTTTCTGAAGACAGTTGAAGAAACCTCCGGGCAGAACCTGCGCTGGTTCTACGACCAGGCCGTGTATGGGACGCAGGTGCTTGACTACGCGGTGGAGCGTGTCAATTCGGACCGCGTGGACTGGTTTGAAAAGAAGCCCCCGGCGGAGAAGAAAGGTGAGACGCTCTATCGCTCGACCGTCCTGGTACGTCGCAAAGGCGACTTCATCTTTCCCGTGGAAGTTAAGGTCAAGTTCGACAACGGAGAGCGGGTGCGCGAGAAGTGGGACGGGCGCGACCGCTGGATCCGCTACACGTACCAGAAGAAGGCAAAGATCGTTTCAGCGGAAATCGATCCGGACCACAGAGTCTGGCTCGATGCGAACCTTTTCAACAACAGCCTCACCCGGGAACCTAACCGCGCGGCTACGCGAAAGCTGTCGAACTACTGGCTCTTTCTAACGCAGTTGTTCGCCCAATTACTCGCCTGGATGGCGTAGTGATTGCGGAGGAGGGTCTGATGGGGGCAAGCAAGGCAGCAGTCGTGAGGGCGGCGGCGAGGCTCGTGTGGCGACGGCAGCACATCCTCTGGTGGATTTACGCGCTTAATTTTTCGCTGGCCTTGATGGGCACCCTACCGTTCTCCTTGCGCTTGAGCAGAGTGCTCGACCGAAGCCTCGCCGCTGAGCGCCTCTATAAGGGTTTTGACCTGACTGTCTTCATCGAGTTGGTTACTCAGCCTGACGTCTCGCTGCGCGCGTTGGTGCCGGGGTCGTTCCTCTTTACTCTGCTCTTTTTCGTGACCATGCTGTTCCTCACCGGCGGGATTCTCGAGGCCTATCGCTACGACCGAAAGTTGAAGCCGGGAGAGTTCTTTTATAGCTGTGGCACGTTCTTCCGGCCCTTTGTGCGGCTGCTGGGTCTTCTACTAATTGTGCTTGTTCCGGTTGGAGTCCTCTTCGGTCTTGTGCAGCGTTGGTCGAACCGGCTGGCTGCCGACGCTCCGTGGGAAATGCTCGGCTTCTGGGTGCAGGTCGGAGGAACGATGGTGATGCTGTTCCTGTTCATGGTCGTGCGGCTGTGGTTTGATATGGCGCAGGTGTGCGCCGTGGCGGAGGGCGAGCTGAGGATGCGGTACGCTTTTGTCCGGGGTTACAAGCTGACCTTTGGCAATTTTGGGGTGCTTATCTGGATTTACCTTCGTATTCTGCTGGCGACAGCGGTTGGCTTGGTTCTGCCGTTGTGGGTATGGGTCGAGCTTGTGCGGCCCGAGTGGGTCGCCGTCTCGTTTCTCGTCGGGCAAGCGCTGGTCCTCTGGTGGCTCACGGCCCGCCTATGGCTTCGCGCCAGCGAAACGCTGTGGTACCAGGAGCACGGTCCCGCCCTCTCCGCTGAGTATCTCGACAGGTTGGTTGCTTGAGCCCTTTGAACCGTCGGCCGCGAAGCCTCCGCTGGTTCCCGCCTGCCAACAACCCAACGAATATCCCGCGGGTCGTAACGCAATCACCAGACTGTCCCACAACCTGGATCGACACCGCTAAGGGCCCGACCGCGCTCAACGCCGGTTTGCGCAGCCGACCGGCGCTGTGGCAACCGGCGGGATCCATGCCACCACCGATAGTCTAATGGGCCCGCGAGAAGTGCTCATGCACGATTTGCCATCTGCCGCCCCGGAGTGCGAAGACATGGCTGCCGCGACCTTTGATGACGTGCCGGGGACGGCCGGTGCCAAGTTCGACGGTCCAGTAGAAGGTGGCAATCGCCATCTCGCCGGAGACTTGTACCTGAGGCTTCGCAATCTGATATTTCATGTGGCTGGAAGCCTGGTGGTAGTAGTTGAAGGTCCTCCGCATGGCCGCGCGTCCCGCGATTCTTTCCTGCTGCGTGGACGAAAACCCTACCACTTGCGGGTGGAAGTGCCCGAGGAGGTGCTCAATCTTTCCGGCATTGAAGTCGCGGACCATTGCTTTCTCGATGCCCAAGATCGTTTGAATTGCAGATGCCATGGTGTGCCCCCTTTCAGGCGAGAGACAGACGGTAGGGGAGCACCTTTACGGTGCTCCCGCGTCGCGTTGCTTACTTTGGTTGTTCCCGCCGTCTGCGGGAGGGCCACAAGCGCCCTCCCCTACTCCAAACTAGTGAATCCAGCGTCCAGCGTTGTCCTTTCTCTCGTGCTCCCGCTTATAGACTTCAAATTTCCTGCGCAACCGGGTGCGTCGCCACTCGTGATAACGTAGTTCCAACCGGTAGGGAAGATCTCGACCCCGGAGGTAGAGGAAACCGAACAGCATGCCTCCCAGGTGAGCAACGTGGCTGACGCCCGACCCGGGTGCGCTGAATGAGCTGACGAATTCGATGACGCCGATGATCACCACGAACCACTTCGCTTTGATCGGGATGATGAGGTAGAGGTAAATCGGGCGGTCCGGAAAGAGCATCCCATAGGCCAGTAGCAGGCCATAAACCGCCCCTGAGCAGCCCACGGTAGCTGTGGGAACCTGGCTCGGGATGAGCGCGTTCAGCAACACGTCGAGCAATCCCGCGCCGATGCCCGTCAGGAAGTAATAGAACAGGAACTTCGAGCTTCCCCACAGGCGTTCCAAATCCGCCCCGAACATCCACAGCGCAAACATGTTGAAGATGACGTGGAAGAAGCCCCAGTGCAGGAAAAGGTAGGTTGCGAGCTCCCAGGCATAGAATCGGTGAACGATGTCGTCAGACCGAAGCGCAAACCAAGCGTAGGGGTGCCCCCACTGGAAGATCAGAAAAGGAATATAGGTGACTACAAAAACGGCGGTGGTGAAGACAATCAGCCGCTTGACCATCGGCGTCAGCGGTGGGCCGAAGGAGTACGCAACCTGACGATAATAAGACATCGTTAGAAGCGTACCATAAGAGCACTGACGAGTGATAAGTGATGAGTGAGGAGGGCAGGTCCACAGTCGACAGTTAACAATCAACGGTAAAAGCCGAAGCTGCCCTAAGAAAAGTGAGGCGGTGAGCCGTAAACAGCGAGTTGACAGGCAGCAATCCAGAGCCAGCAGTAACGAGCGCCGTTATTCATTAACCGTCCACTGTCAACTGTGGACCGTCAACGCCTTTTGCTATTCCAGCTTCTTGCGGCCCACACTCAATAACGCCGATGCCATAGCAACAAAGAGCAGCAAGCCAAATATGCTGGAGTTGGCTAAGCTCGGCCAGTACTTCGTGCCAATCGCCACTTTCTGTTCCCATTCGAAGCCCACAATGGCCGCCAGGATCAAGCCGCCGATGGAGCCGCCGGCGATCAACCCGGCGGCAAACAGCGCGCCGCTGGAGACTTCGCCTTCCTGGCGCTGGGTGATTTTCTGAAGCAGCCAGTTCACTACCCCGCCGCAGAAGATGGGCGCAGTGGTGGCGATGGGCAGGTAGGAGCCGACCGCAAACGCCAGCGAGCGGACGCCGCACAGTTCCATCACCACGACGATAAACACTCCCAGCAGCACCAGCCCCCAAGGGAGGCTCTGACGCAGGATGCCGTTGATTACGGTGCCCATCAGCACGGCTTGCGGAGCCGGCAAGCGCTCCGACCCGATGCCGACTCGCTCCTGGAACTCAATGCGCTTGGCCGTTGGGTCGAAGTAGTAGCGGCCGTCCGGGATGGCCCGCGAGCCGATGACGTTGATGACCTGGTAGGTCTTCCCGGCTTGGGCGGCCTCGCCCACCACGCGCATTTCAGGACTTAGTTGCACGTTCTCCATCGCCAGCGGCTCCACGCGCGTGTACGCGCGATTCAACAGCACCAGCGTGAAGCCGATCACCAGCACCGAGGTGAGCGCGCCGATAATCATGGCGATTTCCGCGCGGCGCGGGGTCGCCCCCACCAGGAATCCCGTCTTGAGCGATTGCGAGGTCGCGCCGCCCACGGCCGCCGCGACGCAGACTATACCGCCGATCGAAAGCGCCACGGCAGGGTAAGCGCCACCGGTCCAGCCCGCCGCCACGAAGAGGAGTGCCGTCAGCATCAAGGTGGCGATGGTCATGCCTGAAATGGGATTGGCAGAACTCCCAATCAGTCCCACGATGCGCGCCGACACCGTGACGAACAAGAAGCCGAACACCACCACCAGGATAGAGGCGACCAGGTTGCCGCTGACGCCGGGGTTGATGCGCAACGCGAGCAACAACCAGACGATCACGATCATCGCCAGCGCCCCTCCGAAAACCGCCGTTCCTGGCAGCTCGCGCTCCGTGCGCACATCGGCGACGGGCTCGCCTGCAACCTTGCCTTTACGCAACTGGGCGATCGTCGAGCGCAGCGCCCGCACGATGGTGGGCAGGGTGCGGCCCAGAGTGAGCAGCCCTGCCATCGCCACTGCGCCCGCCCCGATGGGACGGATGTAAGCCTGCCAGAGGGCGAAGGCGTCCATCTCCCGGATGAGCACCGTGCCGGGAAAGATGGGCTCCGCAAGACCGCTCCCGAAGAACTTGATCATCGGAATGGTCACCAACCAGGAAAGCACGCCGCCCGCAAAGATCATCCCCGCGGTGCGCGGGCCGATGATGTAACCCACACCCAGGTACTCCGGCGTGACATCGGCTGCCAGCGTCGCCCCGGGATACCAGCCCGGCTGATAGATGGGCCGCGGCCGCCAGAACAAGAGGGCTTCGTTCAGAAACTTGTAAACCAGACCGAGACCGAAGCCGGCAAACACCTTGCCGGCAAAGCTGCCGCCCCTTTCCCCGGCGATCAAGACATCGGCGCAGGCCGTCCCTTCCGGATAGGTGAGCGCGCCATGCTCGACAACGTTCAACTGGTGCCGCAGCGGAATCATGAACAGCACGCCGAGCACGCTCCCCACCAGTGCCAGCACCAGCACGCGCGGGATGTCCGGGACGCCCAGCGAGAAGCCCAGGAAGATCAGCGCCGGCAAGGTGAAGACCACGCCGGCGGCGATGGACTCGCCCGCCGAGCCCGCCGTCTGCACGATGTTGTTTTCGAGGATCGTAGACTTGCCGAGCCACTTGAAGATGCTGATGGCCAGCACCGCCACGGGAATCGAGGCGCTCACCGTCAATCCGGCGCGCAGCGCCAGGTAAACAGTCACCGCACCGAAGACAATCCCCAGGAGCGCACCCAGCACTACGGCGCGGATCGTGAACTCAGGGACTCCCACCTCAGCGGGGACGTAGGGTTGGAACGCGGTTTCTTGGGGTTTCTCGGGCAATTCAGCAGCCATGATTCCGCCTCCCGGGAGTGCAGCGCAAGAGTTGGCAGTGCATAGCCATCAGTCATCAGCCGTCAGCGGTCACCTCTCGCCCAATCCAAGGTCAGCGCTTCGAGAGCCCCGCCACACGCCCTCAGCAACCACCTGCCAGCATCCGCAAGTCTGATTGCTGATAGCCGACGGCTGAAAGCTGTGGTTATCCGCCAAGCTTGGCCCGCACTCGCTCGTTCACGCGTTTGCCATGCACATTCATGCCCGCCAGCTTCGCCATCGCCGCCTTCATCACCTTGCCGAGATCCTTCGGACCGGTAGCGCCGGTCTCCGTGATGGCCGCAGCCACTGCGGCATCGATTTCCGCTTCGCTCGCCGCCGCGGGCAGATAGGTTTCGACAATCTTGATCTCCGCCTCTTCCTTGTCGGCCAAGTCGTTCCGCCCGCCCTTTCGAAACGCCTCGACGGACTCCCGGCGCTGTTTTACCAGGGTCCGCAGCACCGCCATAGCCTCTGCGTCCTCGAGCGGCTTACCCAGTTCAACCTTCTTGTTCACCAGAGCCGCTTTCATCATCCGCAGGACGGAAAGCCTTAGCGTCTCCTGCCCCTTCATGGCGGCCACCAAATCTTTTTCGACCTGATCCACTATAGGCATGCTGAGTCATCCTCACGAAATTCCTCGCGACTATACCACAATCGTTGTCCAAGAAAAGCGGGCTTTCAGCCAGTTGGCGCCCGGTCCACTCTGAATTGTTGCGGCTCTGCTATCGGTGGTATTCGTGGCAAATTCGAGGTAAAACTCACGTCCTGAGGCTATGACCTATGGCTCATCGCCATGCGCATGAAAGGGGGACACCACCTATGCAATGCCGAGATTCCTCTAGACGCCGCTTCATCCGCCGCTTCGGGCTCGGAGGAATAGTCACGACCGGTTTCGGTCTATCGCGCGGCTGGTCCCGCGCCGATTCTTCAGGGACGGTTCCTGCAGAAACCTCCGGACGACCGACGACGGGGCCGCCCGGCGGGCCGGAGACGGGTGCTCAGCGCCTGAGTCTCGCCAAACTTCAGGCGTGGGAAGCCTTGGGTTACGGCATGTTCATTCACTTTGGCATGAGCACCTTTACGGGACAGGAACTCCCCGACGGGAAAACCCCTGCTACTACCTACGACCCTGACCGGCTGGACGTGGACCAGTGGGTCCAAATCGCGCGCGATGCCGGGATGAAGTATGTGGTGCTCACAGCCAAACATGTGGCAGGACATTGCCTGTGGCCCAGCCGGCACACCGGCTATACGGTGGCGCGAAGCGGAAACAAGACCGATGTGGTCGAAGCTCTGATCAAAGCCTGTTCGCGACATGGCATACTGCCCGGCCTTTATTACTGCTCGTGGGACAACCACCACCTGTTCGGCAGCGTCACTCCCAGCCACACCAAGTTCGAAGAAGCTTACACGACATCGGTTTATCAGGATTTCCAAACCACCCAGATCACAGAACTCTTGAGCAACTACGGTCCCATCGCAGAAATCTGGATCGATATTCCTGGAGTACTCGGGCGTGGCTATCGGACATTTCTATACGAGCACGTCGCCAGGCTTCAGCCGCAATGCGTCATCATGATGAACAGCGGCATTTCAGATGGCTCAAAGTACAACGCTAGCTATGCATGGCCGTCGGATCTGATCGCTCTGGAACGCAACTTGCCGCCGCCGGCAGGTCATGTCAAATGGCGGGAAATCGAGGGAAAGCGCTACTACCTGCCCGGCGAGGTCTGCGACACCATCGGCAAGGAATGGTTCTACGTCGAGGGAGATCACCCTCGGCCGGATGGGGAGCTGCTTACGATACTTGCGGAAAGCCGGAAGCGCGGGGCGAACTTGCTGCTCGACGTCCCACCGAACAGGCACGGCCTGATCCCGGACGAGCACCGCGACGCTTTAATGCGCCTGCGGAAAAACGCGAACCTCTGACAAGTGTCTGCTACGCGGAGCAGCGAGTCGACATCCGCCTTTAGGCTGTATCGGCCGGTTGACAGACGCGGCGGCACGTGCCAGACTTAAATAGCAACTGTTTGCCGAAGCATGTGCGACTCTCAACTGTTTCGGTTGTTTCGGCAACGTCGCTAGTGAATCTCGCATGTGTGCGCCCGTAGCTCAGCTGGATAGAGCACTTGCCTACGAAGCAAGGGGTCGGGTGTTCGAATCACCCCGGGCGTACCACCAACCCCGATCAGTCTAACGAGCCAACAAGACCGTTGGCGCATTTTCTTCGGTTCAGGCTAGCGCAGGAGGTCACGGAAAGCATACTGCGTCGCCAGAGGTTGGGTCCTCCCTTGCTTCCACCGAACCCGAGTCATCACTGACTCGGCAGCCTGCAACCCATGAGTGCCTAAGGGCAGATTCTCCAAGAGGTTTTCGATTGCCTGAGGCTTTGCCCGGTTAGGAGGAGTGACCACTGAGGCTTGGAGATCGCTGGCACCTGTGCAAATCACTGGGCAGCACTGGGAGGAGCGGCTGGGCACGGATCAACCGAGGGCGGATTCCTCTCCTGGGAAGTCTCGTGTGCTCGCGACGGACGACGACAAGTTGCGGTGCTTACTGACTTGTCGCAGGCAGTCGAGAGGTCAAGTAATCTGAAAATCAATATCATCAGCTCCCGAGGGCGAATGCGCGTACAATTTCCTCTTTCCGAGGCATAGGCTGGCTATTCAGGCGCGAGGGCTTCAGAAGGCGGAGCGCATAGAAAGTCCTGAGCAGCTTTTCGGCCTAACAGCGTGTTGATGCTACGGCCTCGGCCAAGCCAGCCCTGCGGGCTGGCCGGCTTTCCTCCTCAATCGTAGTATTCCAGCCCCAAGTGGGTGATTAGCTCCTCGCCGCGCAGATAGCGCAAAGTGTTCTTGAGCTTCATGAGCTGGATGAAGATGTCGTGCTCGGGGTACAGACTCGGCGCACACATCGGGCTCTTGAAGTAGAACGACAGCCATTCCTGGATGCCTTTCCGGGCCATTTCAGGGCAGCGTTGAGCGAGGTCCATGAACAAGACCAAGTCCAGGGCCAGGGGCGCCGCCAGGATCGAATCCCGGCAGAGGAAGTTCACCTTGATTTGCATCGGATAACCCAGCCAGCCAAAGATGTCGAGGTTATCCCAACTTTCCTTGTTGTCGCCACGCGGCGGGTAGTAGTTGATCCTCACCTTGTGGTAGTACCCCTTGTAAAGTTCGGGGTAGAGGTCAGGCTGGATAATGTATTCCAACACGGAGAGTTTGCTTTCCTCTTTGCTGCGGAAAGCTTCGGGGTCATCCAGCACCTCGCCATCGCGGTTCCCGAGAATGTTGGTTGAGAACCAGCCCTTCAAGCCGAGCATGCGCGCCTTTAGGCCGGGCGCCAGCAGCGTTTTCATGAAGGTCTGCCCAGACTTGAAGTCTTTGCCACATATGGGGACCTGCTTCTGAATCGCCAGGTTCGTGAGCGCAGGGGTATCCACCGTGAGATGGGGCGCTCCGTTAACGAAGGGGACACCAAGTTTTAGCGCGGCGTAGGCATAGACCATGCTGGGCGGGATATCAGGGCTGTTGGAGCGGAGACCTTCCTCAAACGCCTCCAGCGTCTGATGAACAGGGCGAGGCTCCGAATACACCTCGGTCGATGCGCACCAGATCATCACCAGGCGGGCGGCCCCTTCCCTCTTCTTGAACTGCTGGATGTCCTCCATGACCTGCTCAGCTAGATCCATTTTCGTTTTGCCCGACTTCAGATTGTTGCCCTGCAAGTTCTTCACCCACCTCTGCTCGAACGCTGCCGGCATGGGGCGGATTTCGACAAGAAAATCTTTAACCTGATCCAGAAGTGACTTCTCCAGCACTCCAGCCTTGATGGCCGCCTCGTACGCATTGTCCTTGAAAAGGTCCCAGCCAGCGAAAACCAGATCACCAAGCTCCGCCAGGGGCACGAAATCTTTGATCTTCGGGATGCGCTTCTCGGTGCGCTTGCCAAGCCGCACCGTACCCATTTGGGTAAGAGAGCCAATGGGGAGCGCAAGTTTTCGCCGTACCGCTTCGATGCCCGCGATCATCGTGGTGGCTACGGCCCCCATCCCCACGGATATGATGCCTAACCTCCCTTTGGGTTCTGCAATTGGAACCTCTTTCTTATTCACGTGTTTTGTCCTCCACCTCTTGGATTGGGAATTATGTTACCAGAACACACTCCTTCTTGTGCGGCAATGTTCCACGCGTTGCGCTCGATTCCGCGCAAACCGACTCCTTAGCGAAAGTGCCCGCGCTCTCCCGTCCAGCAGGATGAGGAACGTCCTGCGATTCCAGCGTATGTCCTGTCAGCGTTGCCGCCGCGCAGGCGCAGAGCAAATCCCTCATTGACCTGCGCCGCTGAAATACTCGAACCTGGCGCGCGCGTCCGGGATTGTCGGCTGGCCCTTCTCGTCGACGAATCCCTGCTCCCCGCGCCCAACCAGCCGCTGGTGCCCAAGCAGCACCGCCGTACTCAGCCGGAACCACGGCTCGAACTCCGGGTCGAGCGCAAACGGGTCAAGGATCGGGCGGGCCTCAGCCGTGTTGTGCTCGGTGCCGTTGAAGACCGGCCACCAGCGACGCCGCCCCGCCGTGACTATCTCGGCCAAACGCTTCCGCGTGTTCCGGTGTGGTATGACCTCGATAGCGTAGATGCCTGCGGCGTCAATGCGGTCGAGGAGCGCCTCCACGTCGCGCTCACCGGGCGTGACCGGATTGCCCAGTACGGGGTAGGTAGGAATGGCCCCGAAGGCGAGAAAGACCTGGCGCAGTTCCTCAAAGGAGACGAAAGCCTCTTCGGACTCGCGCACGAAGCAAGGGGCGCCGGCCTTAAGGAGCTTGGCCCGAATGAAGATCTGCAGCGCCGCGTCGTCGGCCCCGGCGGGCGGAGCGGCTGTGCAGCAGTGTTGGAGCATCTCGGCCAGAGGGGCCCCGCGCTCCGTGGCCAGGTCGCGAAGCCAGAGGAGCGCAGCCCAAGCAACGTGCCGCTCCGTGGCGTTGCCGCGCGGCGTCAAGGCGCGCACCTCCTCCCACGTCGGCCCCTCAGCGTCCAAGCGGTCCCGGAAGACCTGTGCGAGCTTTGTGGCCATTTCTCGATTGCGACGCTCCAAGGCCGCGCGCATCCGGGCGAGACTCTGCATGGCAGGCGAGGAATCCGGTGGAATCCTGGTTACGCCTTTGCCGCACAAGTAAACACGTCCCGGGTTGTCAGGGTCATTGAGCAGAAGGCCACTGGCTTCGGCGGCGCGGTCCATGGCCACCGCTTCCAGGGAGAAAGTCGCATCGATACCGGCGATTTCGCACGCGCGGCGAAACTCCTCGTGCCCGGCGACGGTGTAGTGGTCGTTGATACCCAGGACCGCTATGCCTTCCCGCGTGGCCTGCCAGACAGCTTCGGTCGGTGAGCGAAACACGCTGAAGGACTCGTTGGTATGAATGTGGGAGTTGGTGCCACGACGTGGCCTTGTGCCAAGGCGGGCGCAAAGCTCGCGCAAACCGTTGAGACGCTCCTCGAGCGACCCGCCGTGAAGTGCTCCCTCGAGCTCCGCTCCGCTTCGCTCGTGTGCGCTGCTCATCGAACCATGACCTGTCCGCTGTCCACCACCAGAGTCTGGCCGGTGATGCAGCGTGCCGCGTCGGAGCAAAGGAAGACAACCGCTGCGGCCACGTCCGAGCGCTTGATTTCGCGCTTCAGGGCAGTCAGCGAAGTGTAGTAAGGGATGACTTCTTCAGGTTTGATGCCCCTCTTGCGGGCGCAGACCTTGATGTACTCCGGGTTCCAAATCTTCGAGCCTTCGAAGACGTTGCCCGGCGCAACGGCATTGACCCGGATGCCGTCGGGGCCGAGTTCCAACGCCCAGCCGCGCATAAGATGCAGCTCGCCGGCCTTGGTGGCGTTGTACGCGGAATTGGCTTTGGAAGCGTCCAAGCCGGTCTTCGACGAGAGTATGACCATCGACCCGCCATCGCCTTGCGCGCGCATGATGCGGGCGGCCTCGCGCGCCACCAGAAAGTAGCCGGTTAGGTTGACTTCCAGGGCCAGCCGCCACTTGTCCACCGGCATGTCCACAAGTTCGTAAGGCGGGGCAATGCCCGCGGCGCAAACGACAATGTCCACGCCGCCCCAATAGCGCAGGACCCGGTCAAAGGCAGCAGCCACCGCCTGCTCGTCAGTCACGTCCATATGTACGGGCAGCGCACGCCGGGGATCGGCGGAAGCAGCTGCAGCAGCTTCGGAGCCTGGATTGTCGATGTCGCAGAAGGCCACGGCTGCCCCGGCTTCGACCAGCCCCTGGGCGATACCGCAGCCCAGCCCGGATGCCGCTCCGCTCACCAGTGCTACCTTGCCAGCCAGCGGCGCGGCGGCAGCGTCCAGGAGGCCCGCGCGGTAGTGTTCGGCCTCCCAGTTAATGATAAAGTCGGCGGAAGAAGGAGAAAGGTTGTGCGCGCCGCCACGCCCGGCGGCCAGCCGCGCGATCTTGGCGGCAGCAACCGCCAGAGCCTCAGCCGCGTCGAGCTTCACCGGATCGTCAGCTAGAAGGAAGGCCCCCACGTTCCTAACCAGTGCTACCCGTGGTGGGGCCTTCTCGGCAAGGGCAGGTTTCAGCTTTGCCGGCAATTCTTCCAGCGATTCGGCCAGTACAGCATGCGCCCCAGCGTAAACAATGTGGTCGGGCGTGAGCGAACCGGCAGCTAGTACCTCGGCCGCGCCGTGGCATACTGCGCCAGCCAGTACGGCATCGTTCGTCAACCGGGCAAAGGGTGCCGCACCGCGTGTCTCCCGCCAAGCACGGCGCAATTCCACCATGGTTTTGCGGAGTGTGGCAGAATCCACTTGCGGAGCCGAGGGCACCAAGGGCGCCTTTGGCGCGAAATATCCCTCGCAGCGCCCCACCCACTCATTGTGAAGCGCTAGGCACTCACGGGCGTTGGAGGCCGAGACTAAGAGGCCATGGTTCTCCATGAAGATCACGGACGGCAACTGGCCGTATTTCTTCTCGTAGGCTTCGGCGGCGGATTTGATAGCTCTTGCCAAGCGCCATCCAGGGTCCGTATAGGAAATCCACAGCGACGGCAATTCCCCTGCGGAAGTAATCTCGCCCAGCGCTTTCACACCGGGACCGCAGTTCAGGGCGTTCGCTGCCACGGGGTGCGTGTGGATTACCGCCCTGCCGAGCATCGCGTGCAGTGCACTCTCGACGGAGGGGCGCCCACGGCCACCTACGACTGCGGAAAATAGATGCTGCAAGACGCGCGCCTCGCGTTCATTCGTCTCCAGAGTGGCGAGGTCGGTTCGATCGAGAAGGCTCAAAACCGCGGCAAGGTCGAGCTCCACCCAACCGTCCGCCTCGCTCATCAAGGTCAAAGCCGTGCCGCTGGCCTTGATAGCCATGGTACGGCCGTCGAGCGATTTCACAGAGGTGTTGCCGCCGCCCGCCTGCACGTACTCCGGATTAGCGCCGACGGCGCGCGAGATCTCAACCAGTTGCGCCAGAGATTCCTTGTCCATTGTGGTTGCTATTCGCAGTCGATGACCGTCTTGATCCCCTGTCCCGCCTCGATCACCGCATAGGCCTGGACCATCTCGTCCAGCTTGAACTTGTGGGTGACGAAGCGTTGCCAGGGCAAGTCGTCGCGCGAGACCATCTCCCGGGCCTGGTGGTAATGCTGCAGGTTGGAAGCAAAGCAGCCGAAAACGGAGATTTCGTGGTAATGAATGAGGTTGGCGTCGATGCCCAACACCGGGTCGTCCTTGGGCACGCCAGCAAAGAAGGAGACCCGGCCTTTTTTGCGCACCAATTTTAATGCATCCGCTTGCGCGGCCTTCACCGAGCAGGCAGTTATGGCCACGTCAAATTTTTCGCCAGCGCCTGCCTGCAGGATCTTCTGAACCGCATCGCCACCCGCCGTGTTCACCGGAAGACCCAGGCCGAACTCCCGGACATAATCCAGGCGCTCCCCGGACACGTCGGCGACGATCACCGGATCGCAGCCGCGCGCCTTGAGGATGCTGGCGTGCATCATGCCGATGGGTCCAGCACCGAAAACCACCGCGCGATCACCCGGCTGCGGAGCCAGATACTCCTGGCCGTTGAGGCAGCAGGAGAGCGGCTCGATCAGTGCGGCCACCTCCACTGACATCGAGGCGGGGATCGGGATCACGTTCCCCTGAGCTACGGCGATGGCCGGGATCTTGATGTATTCGGCGAACCCCCCGGCGTAATCGTACCCCAAGGCGGTGAAGGAGTCGCAGAGGTTGTACTGCTTGCGTTTGCAGTAGACACAGTTGCCGCAGCCCACCACCGTAGCAACCGTAGCCTTTTGGCCGATCCTGAGCCCAGCGTCTACGCCCACACCAATCTCGTACACGGTCCCGCCGATCTCGTGGCCGGTAATCGCCGGGGGAACCACATTCTTTTGCCCGTGAGTAAAAATGCGCTTGTCGGTCCCACAGACCGCGCAGCGGAGCACCCGCAGCACCACCTCGCCTGGTCCTGCCGAGGGTCTTGGGACCTCTTCGATCCGAACATCACGAATACCGTGATAAACGGCTGCTTTCATTTCACGCTCTTCGCCAGCCGCGCTTTGCCGGTCTCTCGATTATCATGAGCCCGGTTCATCTTAGCCGACAGGGTCCGTAGGGTCAACATGAACTCCCGCGTAGCTTCTGGGGAAATCGATCTTGAACAGGATCGGTGGCCCCGAAGAACCTCGCGCAGTGTTCGTGAGGTGCAGAAAGACACGGCCCTCTACCGCCGGTTCAGCTACAATCTGGGCCAGTCGTACAATTTATCAGCGGGTGAGCTCGATGGGAAACCGTGGCTTACCCCCGGGGTGCTTCTAGGTCACACAGGCGCTGAAAAGGCACAGTGAGAGGGGATCAGAATATGTCTCCGGATGAGCCGTCTCAACCACCAATCATCCCCGCTGCGGTTGCCGGGGGGCGATCCAGTGTCCCACCGAAAATCCCTGACGAGATGCGCGCGCTCGTGATCGATGGGGTCGGTTTTGCTCACCTACGGGTACGCAAGGTGCCGACTCCTCGCCCCGGCCCACAGCAGATGCTGGCGCGTGTAGATGCCGCCGGCATCTGCACTTCGCTTATCAAGCTCATCGAGCAGGGGCCCGGTCACAAGCAGCTCTATGGGTGGGATATCACCCGTTTCCCCTTGATCCTCGGCGACGAAGGTTCGGTAACACTAGTCGAAGTCGGCGCGAACTTGCGCGACCACTACCGTCCCGGCAAGCGATACGTCATCCAGCCAGCAGTGGATCACGCCCCCATTAATCATCGCGAACGCTACCGGGACGCAGGTAAGGGAATCAGAAAGATCGCCGTAGGCTATACGCTGGGGGGACACCTGGCAGAGTACATTCTCATAACAGAAGAGATTCTCGCTGCGCGTTGTCTTCTTCCGCTTCCGGATCCAGCCTTCCCTTACGCGCATGCAGCCATGAGTGAGCCGTTTTCTTGCGTCATCTCGGCGCAAGACCATCACCTCCACTTGAAACAGGAAGCCCCACTTTCGCCGAGAGAAGTAGTGAAAGGGTTGAAGCCCGCCGGGGTGACGGTAGTTGTCGGGGCCGGAGCCATGGGCCGGATGCATGTGGACTTGGCAATGAGCTACCGACCCCGTGCCATCGTCGCTGCAGACCTGGTGGATTCGCGCCTTGAGTTGGTGAAGACTCTTTTCGGACCGCGGGCGAAGAGACTAGGGATCGCGGTGCATACGATCAATCCCGCCACGGACGATTTGCAGAAGTTTGTGGACGAACTAACAATGCAGGCAGCCGCAGACGACGTGATCGTGGCGGTCGGCTCCAAGGAGGCCATCGAGAAGGCTCAGAACCTTGTCGGAAGGGGCGGCGTCCTCAATCTTTTCGGAGGGCTGAAGAAGGGAGAAGACATTGTTGGGCTCGACGCTGGAATCATCCACTATAAGGAAATCAATGTCACCGGGTCCAGCGGCGGCTCGCCGGAAGACATGGCACGGACCCTGCAGCTAATGGCTGCCAAAGAAATCGACGCCGGAGCCCATATTACTCGCATCGGGGATCTAGAACACGCGATTGATTTTTTGCAAATGGTGAAGGCTCAAGAAATCGACGGAAAAGCTGTCGTGTATCCGCACCGGAGCACCCGAGAGGCCCTGACGGTAAGATCCTGGAGCGCCCAGGATGAGGCGGATTACTTGAAAGAAAGCGAGACCTGAGACGTGGCGCTCACCGGGAACCGCACATATGTTGGGTTCGGATTCGGCCCGATACAAGGAGGCCTCTTTCTCTATGAAGCCTTCCGTTCCGGAGGCTTTCGCCGCTTGGTTGTGGCGGAAGTGTTGGCGGATGTGGTGAAGGCCGTCCGGCGGGCCGGAGGGCAGTTCTCCCTCAACATCGCCCACTCTGACCACGTGGAAATTTCCAAGGTCGGACCGGTGGAGATTGAAGATCCGAATTCCGAACATGATTGCGATTGTCTCGCGCAAGCCGTGGCAGAGGCGGAAGAGATCGCAACCGCCGTACCCAGCGTGCAGCACTATGTTTCGGCGGGCCGGGGAAGCATCCACCACATCCTAGCGGAAGGACTTCGGCAGAAGGCCGCCCGCCGCGGGCCGCGCGCCATCGTTTACGCCGCAGAAAACCATAACCAGGCTGCCGAAATCTTGGAAGCGCAGGTCCTGGACGAGATTCCGGAGAATGAACACCCGGCTGTCCGGTCACGGGTCCGGTTTCTCAATACCGTGATCGGAAAAATGAGCGGCATCGTTTCTGATCCAAAGGAAGTGCAGGCGCAAGGGTTAGCCACCGTTACACCTCAGGATCACCGGGCTTTTCTCGTTGAGGCCTTCAGCCGAATCCTGATCTCCAAGATCCATTATGAGGAGCAAGGCATCGAAGCCCCATTCTATAGAGGCATTGGAGTTTTCGAGGAGAAAGACGATCTCCTCCCGTTTGAGGAGGCAAAACTCTATGGCCACAACGCCACCCATGCGCTCGCCGCGTACGTGGGTGCAATAAGAGGGGCGCAACTGATCGCCGATCTCCGCGCGATGCCTGGTGTTCTCGCCTTTCTCCAAGCCGCGTTTATCGAGGAATCAGGAGAAGCGTTGGTGCGGAAACACGCGGGCGTGGATCTCCTCTTCACGCGGCAAGGTTACCGAGAATATGCGCAGGAACTTCTGGCGCGGATGACGAATCCCTATTTGCGGGACACCGTGCAGCGAGTTGGCCGCGACCCGGAGCGCAAACTCGGATGGGATGACCGTCTGGTGGGGACAATACGAGTTGCACTAAGGGAAGGGGCGCGACCGCTGCGCTACGCCTTTGGTGCAGCGGCCGCCCTAGCCATCCTGGATCGATCTGCGCTTGAGCAATACGCCAGGATGGCAGAGTTGCTGAATCAGCTCTGGAGCAAGGCGGCGGCCGATGAGAAAGAGAAGCAAGCGGTACTCAGTCTCATCGAGGATGGCCGGCGTCGATTGAAGAGGTGGTGTGAGTCCGGCTTCGCGAATCTGGAGGACCTCTTCAAGCGAGATAGTTGAGTTTCGGAGGGCCCGCATCCAAGGCCGAACCGTCCGTTCGCTATCCTTCCGATTCCACAATGCGGCGGCCGCCCGTCATTTTTTCTTCTTGGGAAGGGAGTGGATTGGTGAGCCCTCGAGCACGTGCGCAGATTCCATCCAAGCTTCGGCCAGGGTAGGATGCGCGTGAACTGTACGGGCAAGTTCGGTCGCCGTGAGCTCGGCGCGAATCGCCATCGTCGCTTCTGCGATTAGCTCCGTGGCGTGCGGACCAACAACCTGGGCTCCCAGCAGTTGATCGGTCTCCGCATCCGCGATCCACTTTACAAAACCCATCGGCCCACCCATAGCCAGCGCCTTTCCCAACGCTCCTAGCATGAACTTCCCTGTCTTGATTTCTCTACCCTGCGCGCGCGCTTCCTGCTCGCTGATACCGACGGTTCCTATCTCGGGAGAAGTGAAGACACAGTTGGGAATGTACTTCTCGTTCTTGCGAAGGCTCCGGCTACAGGCGTTCTCAGCCGCGACCAGGCCTTGCGAAGTGGCAGCGTGGGCCAGTTGCGGACCCCCTGTGACGTCACCAATGGCATAGATCGTCGCGACACGGGTCCGACCGTACTCATCCACCTCGATGAAACCCTGCGGGCTGGTTGCCAACCCCGCATTCTCCGGCTTCAGTTCTTCCGTCACGGGCTTGCGGCCCAGGGCGGCCAGCAATACGTCGGCTTTCACCTGCTCCTCGCCAACCGTGCCATCAACGCTGTGATCGTCCGCGGTGATATTTTCAAGAGTCCTGCCGGTGAGGATCCGAATGCCCAAGGTATTTTCCATGTGCCGACGCAGTTCGCGCCGGACATCAGCATCCAGATTCCAGAGTATGTCTTCCAGCAGCTCCACGACTGTGACCCGGAGGCCCAGTTGAGCGAGCAGGCAGGCAAACTCGCATCCCACGATGCCCCCTCCCAAGACCAGCGCGCTGGAAGGGAGTGACTTGAGCTCCAGAAATGACCGGCTCTCCAACACGCGCTTGTGCCGAGGCAAGAATCCCGGCATAGAAGAGGTTGCTCCAGTAGCGATGATGGTTTTTTCAGCGCCGATCGCTGTATAGGAAGAACTAGTGTCGCCCGGCGAAGCCTCCGACTTGACCACAACGCGGTTGCGAGTTTGGAACGCCGCAGTTCCTTTGAATATCTTTACGCCATGCGCTTTGAGCAACTGTTTGATCCCGTTGCGCAGCACCCCAACCACCTGGTCCTTGCGAGCTGCCATGGCTGCGTAGTCAAATGCTGCGCCTTCAACTTTGAGTCCCATTTCGCCCGCAGATTTCAGCCGCGCGTACAGATCGGAGGAGGCGATAAGTGTCTTGGTAGGAATACACCCCCAGTTCAGGCAGGTCCCACCCAGCTCCTCCTTCTCGACGACTGCAACCGTGGCTCCGAGTTGCGCAGCTCGAATGGCGGCAGGATACCCTCCCGGACCAGCCCCAATGACCACTACGCCAAACGTTTCCACAGGGTGATCTCCTCAAGTTTGTTCTTAATCGCGTTTACAAATCGCGCGGCTATGACCCCATCGACGACGCGGTGGTCCGACGACAAGGTAATTTTCATTAGAGACCTGATCTTGATTTGGTCGTCCTTGACCACGGGTTGTTTCTGGACGCTCGAGACGGCAAGAATGGCACTTTCCCCAGGATTGATGATGGCTGTGAAATTCTCCACATCCAGCATGCCCATGTTGGAAACGGTAAACGTACTTCCTGACATTTCCGCGGGTGTGAGCTTCCCCGCGCGGGCCTTCGCCGTCAGTTCCGTGGCGCGATCGTGGATCTCTGCTAGCGTCAAGTCATCGGCGTCGCATATTACGGGAACCACCAAGCCTTGCTCCAAGGAAACTGCCAAGCCAAGGTGGACTCTGCTGTGCCACCGGATATTCTTGCCGTCCGTCGTGCTGTTCACCGCAGGGAATTCCGGCAAGGTGAGCGCCACAGCCTTCAGGATGAAATCCGTGATCGTGTACGCGGCGCCCTGAGCCCTTAATTCTGAGCGAAATGCTTCGAGGTCCGTCATATCCACAGAGACAGTGACGAAGAAGTGTGGCGTACTCGTGAAACTTTGTGTTAGCCGGTCGGCGATTGCCTGTCGCATCCTGCTCATGGGCCTGGGTCGTTCAGCGATTGCCCTCTGGACATCGGCCACTGTGATGCGGCCCGAATCACCTTTACCCTCCAAGGAGAGAATGTCGAGCTTCTGCCGCGCCGCCAGCTTCTTGGCTGCGGGGGTTATCCTGAGCCGGTCGTACCCTTTGGCCGCTAAGTATGCCTTGACGTCCCGTTCAACAATTCGCCCACCCGCTCCTGTCCCGATGATGGGGCGGGGATCAATTACAGCCTCTCTGGCCAGCTTGGCTGCGCGCGGACTGATTCTGAACAACTCCGAGGTTCCAAATGCTGCCGCTATCGGCAAGGTTCGTTCTCCGGGTCGCGTCTCGCCCTCCGGCACGACCGCCCTCTCCCTGCGGGCCTTGGGGAGCTCCGCCACGGGGACCGATGGCGGGGTAGCATACCGGGCTTCCCCAGGGGCTTTTGGCGCCTCAGCCCTTGGCGGCTGGGGAGGAGCTGGGGTCTCAGGAATCGGATCTCCAGGATCGCCGATATAACCGACAGTTGATTGAATGGGAATTGTCTGCCCTTCGGCGGCCACGATCTTGAGCAGCGTTCCCTCAAAGAAGCTCTCTACCTCTAACAGAGCTTTGTCCGTCTCGATTTCGAAAAGGATGTCCCCTTTTGCGACCGCCTCTCCTTCTTTCTTAAGCCAGCGAACAATCGTGGCCACTTCTTCCGACTGCCCCAGCTTGGGCATGCTGATCGGTCGTACCATTGTCGTCTTCCCTTCTTACAGAACAGCCTTGGCGGCCGCGACGATGTCCTCCCCAGTCGGAAGGAAGACCGCTTCCAGAACGTGCGACTGAGGGGCAATGCCGTTCTTGGCGCCCACCCGCATGACGGGGGCATCAAGATAGTCAAAAGCTTTCTCCTGAATGGTCGAAGCAACCTCTCCGGTATAACTGCCGATGCTTATACACTGACTAACGACCACGCAGCGCCCCGTTTTCTGCACCGAAGCGAGGATGGTCTCCACATCGAGAGGCACCAAGCAGCGTAGGTCCACAACCTCTGCGCTGACACCGGATTCCACCTTCAGTTTTTCGGCAGCCTTCAAGGCGTCATGAACTGCCGGACCCCATGCGACCAAAGAGATATCCGTTCCCTCACGCTTGATGGCTGCGACGCCGAGGGGCACCAGATATTCGCTTCCCGGCACCATGCCTTTCTCACCGTAGAGCAATTGTGACTCGATGAACATCACCGGGTTATTGTCGCGGATAGCCGATTTCAACAGACCCTTGGCATCGTACGGTGTCGCGGGATAAACCACGTACATCCCCGGTATGTGGGCAAACACAGATTCCAGAGTCTGAGAATGTTGCCCCCCATAACCCTTGCCGCCACCGACCGAGGCCCGTATCACCAGAGGCACTTCGACCTGGGCGCCGGACATGTAGTGCCACTTGGCCGCTTGGTTGCTGATTTGGTCGGAAGACATCAGCGCGAAATCCATGTACATGAGTTCCACCACCGGCCGCAATCCAATCATGGCCGCGCCCACGGCCGTTCCGCAAATCGCTGCCTCGGAGATGGGCGTGTTGAATACCCGGTCGCGCCCAAAGACTTCCAGCAATCCTTTCGATAGCTTGAAGGCGCCCCCATATTCCGCCACATCTTCGCCGTAAAAGATGACGCGCGCGTCCCGCTTCATCTCTTCGATCAGAGCTTCCTTGAGTGCGTCGCGGTAAGTGATCTCGCCGTTCACCCGTTTGATGACTGGCAGCGGTTCCAGTATCTCCACCTTTTGGAATTGCGGAGGGACCTTCTCCGCCGAAGTATCGGTATACATGTACTTGATGACGTCCGCGGGATCCGGGTCGGGAGAGGCCGCGGCCCGGGCGGCCGCGCGCGCGTTCCGCTCTCGGACCCGCGCTTCCAGCCGAGCCACTCCTTCCGCATCGAGTATCTGGCAGTCCAGAATCTGCCTCTCGAAGCTCGTGATGGGGTCCACGGCTTTCCAGGCCGCTTCCTCCTCCCGGGTGCGATATTCGTTGCGAGGGTCACTCAAGGAATGCCCGTAGTAGCGGTAGGTATTGACGTCCAGAAGCACCGGCCCCTCGCCCCTGCGGCACCTCTCGGCCGCGCGGAGCGTCGCGTCGCGAACGGCCAGCACATCCATGCCGTTCACAATCTCGGCGTGCATGTTGTGGTCGGAAAACCCGGCGGCGCGCCGCGCCAAGTGCGCAATGCCCATGACCTCGTTCTCCGCACGCCCCGTCATGCCGTAATGATTGTTGAGGATCAGGAAGATGATCGGAACGCCAAAGCGATGTTCTCCTGCAATCTCGTTAGTGAACTGGCACTGGGCGGCAAAATTCAGCGATTCCAGCACCACCCCGTTGGCGTAGGCGCCGTCACCGGCGAAACAGCAGACCACCGCTCCGTTGCGAAGATAACGGGCGCCCACCGCTGCACCGGTCGCGATCGGCACACTGCCTCCCACGATCGCGTTGGCTCCAAGGTGGCCCACCGTGAAGTCGGCGATATGCATGCTGCCACCGCGGCCTTTGCAGTATCCATCTTCCTTCCCGAAAAGCTCCGCCAACATACGATAGACTTGCTCTTCGAGCGCCTGTTCCAGGAGTCCCTCGCGTGAGATTGGATTGGACTGCGGAACGCGCTTACGCAGTTGCTCATCCGGCATGTCCCGGATGGCTCGCGTACCCCGCGCCAAGCTGTCTCCATGCCCACGGTGCGTGCTCGTGATGTAATCCTTCAATAGCAGGGCGCTGCAGGCTCCGACAGAAGCCGCTTCCTGGCCCGCCGAGACATGCGTTGGCCCGCGATAATTGAACTCTGGAAGCGGCTCGTAGGCGCCAGACCGCAGCTTCACGATCATTTCTTCCATTTCCCGGATCATGAGCATGTCTTCCAGCAGCTCGACGGCCAGCGCCAGGGTGATTCGTCTTGCTGCCAATTCGCTGCGAAGATTCCCCTGGAATTGATAGGCGGGGATTCTCCCGCAGTCAATTTCAAAAGGCGTGAAATCGGGCGTCGTATTGCTAAGATAACCAGCGGGCATTCTCGTTCTCTCCGGTCGGTTCGGTAATTTTCAGGCTTTTACGACCTCTACACCTCTCCTGCGAAGCTCCCGGGCGAATTTCCTGTCGACGAGTCTGTCCGTGATCAAGACATGGACCTTTTCCAATTCCCCCGCGCGCGAAAAGGATATCTTTCCGACCTTGCTGTGGTCGGCCAAGAGGATAACTTCTCGGGCGTGCTCCATCACAAGTTCCTTGGTATAGGCTTCGCTCGGATCAGTCGTCGTGAGGCCTTCCTCGAGGGTCAGCCCAATAGTCCCCATGAAGGCTTTGTCCACCTGCAATTCCTGAAGCATCAGGCGGGTGAGAGGCCCAACCAGTGTTTGGCTGAGCCGGCGCAGTCCGCCACCGATTAGAATCAGCCTGGGCCCCTGGGCAGCCAGCTCGATCGCCGCGCGCAGAGAGTTCGTCAGGATGGTGAGGTTTGACCGCTCCCTCAGCAGGCGCGCTAATTCCAGTACCGTACTGCCGCCATCCAGAAAAATCGTGTCGTTCGGCTTGATGTATGTTAGAGCCGCCTGCGCAATCCGATGTTTCTCCTTCGCCGCTATGGAAGTCTTGTCGTCAAAGAGGGGCTCGTCAAGCCGGCTCTCGATGCTCACCGCACCGCCATGCACACGCCGAATCTCCCCCAGCCTCTCCAGCTCGTTTAAGTCGCGCCGAATCGTCGCCGGAGACACATCAAGCTCTCGCAGGAGTTCGGTGATGCGCACCACGTGGTCCCGTCTGAGGATATGGCGCAGTCGCTCGAGTCGCTTGGGCGCGAGATCTTTCTGTTTCAAGGTAGTTCTCCGACAACCGGTTCGGGGCGATCCTGATGGATTATAGTGCAAATCTGAGCGAAATCAATCACAATTCTTCATCTCCGGCATGCGGTGAACTTAGTGGTGTAGGGACTCGTACACAAGGCAAGTGGAGTGGCCTTCAATCACACCCGCCCTTCGCCCTTTGCGCTTGAAAACACACCTGCTACTACTTTGCCGGCTTCATCGTAACGCCGGGCCAATCATCGGTGCGGAACGGGGAGGCGGGCAGGCCCGACTTGTTGTAGAGGTTACACCCGGGGTTGTCCGCCCAGGCGTAGCGCACGGCGACGGGGCGCGGGACCTTGCGGCTGCGAACCACCACCGTATCACGGCTGATCCTGGCCGCGGCTGCGACGAACTTCCGATCCTCCCCAGCGACTTCAAACCCTTTCAGCGGTCCACCCTTCGCGACGAGGCCACCTTCCGCATGCTTGAAGTGCAGCCGGACCCTGTTGCCCACGACTCTCATGAACTCGTACATCGGCCCGGAATAGACCACCTTCTTGTTGTACGCGACGACCTGCGCAGCCAGTGCTAGGCGACGTCCGACTTCCTGTTTGTTCTTGGGGTGGATATCGCGCGGGTCCCCAATATCAACTGCGACTGCCATGCCAGTTTTCGGCAGCGAAAGCGTCATGGTTTGCGCTTCGCGCAGTTCCGCCCAGCAAGTCTTGGGTGACCACTCTTGGATGAAGCTGGCCAATTGCACGAAAAGGAAGGGGAAATCACCCTCTCCCCACGCCCGGCGCCAATCCTGGATCATGGCGGGGAATAATCTTCGGTACTGGTACGCGCGGTCGGCGTTCGATTCGCCCTGGTACCAAATGGCGCCAGCAATCGCGTAGGAAAGCAGCGGTGCGATCATGCCGTTGTACAGCCCGGCAGCACGCCAGGAATTGCTGCGCGGGTCAGAAGGGATTTTCGGTGGCGAGGGGGCCACTCGGCCCTCCGCCTCAGCTCTCTCGGAGGATTGCTCCCACTGGTCCAGGTCTTTCCGGAACTGTTCCACAAGCTTGGGATAGTTGGCCACCTTCTCTTCCCAGTCGTCAAGGATAGGTTTCAGCTCCGGGTCCACCCGAAGCGCTGGGGCGCTGGTCCACGCCTCGGCCGGCGTGCCACCCCAGGAGCTGTTGATCAGCCCCACGGGGACTCCCAGCGCCTTGTGCAAGTCACGACCAAAGAAGTAAGCCACTGCCGAAAACTCCCCCACGGTCTGAGGACTGGCAACCATCCACTGGCCCTGGACATCCTGCTGTGGGCGGCCAGCGACCGCTTTCTTCACGGTGAAATGCCGGATCATTGGGTAGTTGCCGGCGGCGATTTCCTTTTCGGCGTCCAAAACCCCTCCCCACGCGCGCGGGCTGTTGCCGACGGCCATCTCCATGTTGGATTGACCAGAGCAAATCCACACTTCGCCCACCACAAGGTTGCGAACCGTGATCGTGTTCTTCCCGGCGATGGTCATCTCGAATGGCCCACCCGCCTTCAGTGGGCCTAACTCAGTCTTCCACCGGCCTTCGCTGTCTGTCGTGCTGGTCACTTTTTGATCGCCCAACGTGACAGTGACTTGCTCGCCTGGATCGGCGCTGCCCCACACGGCTGCCTTCTTGCCCTGCTGGAACACCATGTTGTCGCCGATCAAAGCAGGCAGCTTCACTTCTGCGCCCGCAAGCGCGGCTATCCCGAGCACGGCAATCAATGCGAGGAGAATGCGAAAAGACACTGGCCATGTTCTCATCTCAGTTCTCTCTTTCTGAACGAAGTTCGCGAACTTTTTCGGCACGTTCAAGCTTTGCCAGTCTGCGTCGGGCGCCGAGTCTTGTCAACGATTTCCCTCGCCGGGCTGAGGGTGGGTTCTCGACGCTTGTCGCTTGCCCATGCTCGACCGAATCAGGTAATGTCATGGCGATGGGTCCGAAAATGTTCAGCAGTCCGGCTTCACCGTCAACTTAGCGACACGAGGATACACGGCAATACTGAGGGTCCCCATGAGTTCCCTGCTACTGCTTGCGGTGCTGGTTTTGCCAGGGCTAGCTTTAGCTCTTCCTGCGCAGACTGCCGTGGTGGTCAAGCCAGTGGCGAACATGTATTCGGAGCCGACCGAAGACGCGGACGTAGTTTCGCAAGCGATCTGCGGCACAAATGTCAATTTGCTCGAAGAAAAGGAGTTGTGGGTCAGGGTCCAAACACCCGACGACTACACCGGCTGGATGCCCTTGGCCTCCTTGCGCCGCCATGGTGCCAACGATCGGCCTTACGCCTCAACGGGGCGAGTCGCGCAAGTGCAGAGTCTCTTTGCCAATCTCTATCGCGAGCCAGATGTCACCAAACACCAGCCTACGCTTACCGTGCCTTTCGAGACCCGGTTGGAAGTGCTAGCCGAGCCGACAAGCGATGAAGGGCGTTGGCTCCAGACCCGGCTGCCGGATGACCGGCGGGCCTGGGTGCAGCGTGGCGACGTGATCTTCGACCCCAAGCCGCTCACAATTGCAGAGACGATTGAACTCGCCAAACGCTTCTTGGGCTTGACTTACCTTTGGGGAGGAACGTCTAGCTTCGGCTACGACTGTTCCGGCTTCATGCAAATGCTGATTCGCCAGCGCGGCGTGATTATGCCACGCGACGCAGATCTGCAGGCCGCCTGGAGCGGGCTTGCTCCGGTGAAGCGCAGCAGACTCAAGCCGGGAGACCTGCTCTTCTTTGGAAACTCGCCCGACAAAATCACTCACACGGGCATGTACATTGGGCGCGGCGAATTCATCCACGCGACCACCTACAGCCACCCCATCGTGCAGATCACCCGCTTGGCCGACCCGCACTGGACCAAGTTGCTGGTAGCGTACAGGAGGCTGAAATGAACCGGCGCGACTGGTTGCGGACAATCGGCACAGCAGGTGCCGCAGCCGTCGTAGGGGCACGCGATGCTGCGGCCTTATACGTGGCCCCCGTAGGGACACCGCATGCTGTGCCCCTACAAACCCTGGAAACGCAGATCGTTCGCCTAAAGCTGCGGCATACCTGGACCACTACTATGTCCTCCAGCGAGCACCGCGACACGCTCCACGTTCGCTTCACGCGGGATGGAGTGACGGGCCAAGGCGAAGGCGCCCCCATCGCGCGCTACCACGAAAGCGCGGAGTCTGCCCGGCAAGCCGTCGAATCCGTCCGCGACCTTTTTGCTACCGGCAATCCCTGGCAGTTCGAAAAACTGATGGCGGAGGTTTTCCGACGCCTGCCAGGCCAATACGCCGCGAAGGCTGCACTCGACATCGCGCTGATCGATTGGGTGGGGCAGAAGCTGGGCGTGCCACTCTACCGCTACTTTGGTCTGGATCCGCAGGATGCGCCGGTCACGACTTTTTCCATCGGCATCGATACGCCCGCGATCACTCGGCAGAAAGTGCGGGAGGCCGAACCGTTTCCCATTCTGAAGATCAAAGTGGGCCTCGACACGGACGAGGCGACGATTGCCGCGGTACGCGACGTGACCTCGAAGCCGCTGCGGGTGGATGCCAACGAAGGCTGGAAAGAGAAAGACGAGGCGGTCCGGAAGATCAACTGGCTCGAGTCGCAACAGGTGGAATTCGTTGAGCAGCCCATGCCGGCTGCCCTGCAAGAAGAAACCCGCTGGGTCCGCAAGCGTGTGCACATCCCCATCATCGCAGACGAAGCCTGCCTGCACCCTTCGGACATTCCCAAGCTGGCGGATGCCTACGATGGTGTGAACGTGAAGCTGGATAAGTGCGGTGGCATCCTGGAAGCGTTTCGGATGATCCAGGTCGCCCGG